>OFRF01000088.1_pt1 | contig 28678 bp, 26 predicted proteins | sample 1543081 | NCBI WGS metagenome assembly OFRF01 (sample SAMN07774232, study PRJEB24372) | wastewater metagenome
TGGGGTACATAGATCCCATACAATCCCCGAGTTCCAGAAACGGAGAACACACAGATGGCTATCCTGCAGCAACAATCCAGTGATGTGAGGTTCAACGAGATAGACCTATCTCAGACTCTCGTTCAAGCAAGTTCGGCTACTGCCGGCACGGTCATGGTCTCGCCTAAAGGGCGCCTAGGTCTGTTTCACGTCAGTAGCCCCGAGCAATTCCTTTCGGAGTACGGCATTCCTGTAGCCGCGCTCTCGTTCAGCCATTACTGCGCCCTAGACTTCCTGCGAGAAGGCAACAGCCTCTGGTGTAACCGCGTAGCTGGTAGTGGTTACAACTACGCCGGCGCAATCCTCAAGACCGTGTCCGGCGACATGGCTCTGGCCAGTGCAGCTTCTCTTGGCAGCGGCATCACAAATCCCCTTACCCCCAGTTGGGGTTCGCTGGTGGGAGGCGGTGAGACGGCCTTGGCCTTGTTCTATCCGAAACGTGGCCCTGGCGCTTATGCCAATGCTGCCCTCGGCGTTCAGATCATTACGACCAACTTGACCACGCCAACCGGCCTGGTCGCTACTCCGTCTATCACTGGTGGTTCGCTGGGTGCAGCCACTTACACCTACCGAGTATCGGCTATCTCCTCGACCGGCGAAAGCCTAGCGACGGCAGAAGTAACAGGCGCAGTGGCTTCGGGCACAGAAGGTTCCGTGTCCCTCACCTGGAACGCGGTCGAAGGTGCAGTAGGGTATCGCGTGTACGGCAGAAGCTCCGGTACCGTCAAGTTCATCACGAAAGTCGGCATCACGGCGCAGTCAGGTAGCACGGTAACGTGGGTCGATACGGGCTCCATCGCTATCACTACGTCGATCTCCCCGATCACCTCAACCGGCGATCTGGTTCTATCCGAAGAGTACGTCCTCAACGTATTCGACTACTCCGTGTCTAGCTCTATTCCTGTAGAGACGTTCCCGATTACGCTAGCTGACGCGGTCGACGGTGACGGTGTGCAAACGGAGTTGATGCAACGAGTAAACCCGTTCTCGTCCTACATCAGCTGCTTCAGCAATGTACCTTCTCTGGTCTCTGTGCCCGTTCTCAGCGGACGTACCGCCCAGGTGGCACTGAACGGTGGTCTCGACGGTGCTACGGTTACTACCAACCAGATCGAACTGGCCTGGGAAGCTTTCCGCGAGCGTGAGGATGTTGACGTCGATATCCTTATCAACTCGGGCGTAGCCGATCCCTCGGTGCAGCACGGGATGGACAGTATTGTTCAACAACGAGCTACTGCCATTGCGCTCCTGGACGTACCGTCGACCAGCCAATCCTCTGCCCAAGGCATGATCGACTATCGCAACCTTACCCTGAACCTCAACAGCTCATACTCCGCACTGTTCGGGCCAGACGTTCTGGAATCCGATCCATACAACGGCAAGACGCTGTACGTGCCGTTCTCCGGATGGGCCGGCGCCCTGTGTGCGCGAACTGACCGAGTGACTGACCCTTGGTGGTCGATCGCTGGTTTGAACCGCGGCCTCATCAACGTGCGTGGTGTGCGGTACAAGTACGGCGATGCGGATCGTACCGCTCTGTTCAAAGCCCAGGTCAACTACACCCGCACGTTCCTCGGCGCAGGCATTGCTCTGTGGGAGCAGGTGACTCTCCAGAACAAGTCGAGCGCACTGAGCTGGCTGAGTGTTCGCAGGCTTTGCAACATCATCAAGAAGTCGGTGTATAGCTACCTCCTGTACGCACTGGAAGAGCCGAACGACGACATTCTCCGCAAGCAGATCATCGACGCCCTATCGCAGTACCTGGATATCATCCAGTCGCGCCGAGGCATTAGCGCCTACCTGGTAGTGTCCTCGAACCAGAATAACCCGCCGTCCCTTACTGCGGCAGGCATTCTCAAGGTGAGCGTCTTCATCACGCCTATCATCCCGGTTCACGAGATCAAGCTTGACTTGGTGATCACGAAGCAAGGCGTAGAGTTTAGCGAAACTAACCTGGCTAACCTGGCAGGTTAAGCCCATATCAAGGAGACATGACCGTGGGAAGAACTTCGATCACCGATATTCGTGGTGTTGGCGACCCGTTGCCGGTTAGTTAACGCGATCCTCTTACAAAGAACAACCCTTGGGGGCGAAAAGCCGGCCAGCCTGACCTGAGCGTATTCTCAGGTATAGCCCTTAGGAGTTGCTGTCGTAGTCTCAATACGGAGAGCTTTATGTGGACAAGCAGATCCGCCCGCCTCTTTTCCCAGGCGATGGCTTCATATGTTCCTTCAATCAAGATTCATCGGCGAAGGTACGTTCTAGATCATCTTTTGAGACTAGGTCTACCCAAGTTGGCAAAGAAGTTTGATCAGTACCTAGGTGAAAGTTGCAATATAAGCTTGGCTATTGAGAAGGCCAAGGCAGGGTACGTTTGCCCTTGCTGTAATATTAGGTTCCCGGCAGACTCCCCTGTGTGTAAGCCCTGTGGCTTAACCAATAAAGGAAGGCAACTGAGGCGAAAACTGCACAGGGAGAGAATTAGACGAGCTAAGGCGGCCATGTCAGACAAGGCTAAATCTAGGCGTGCTCAGAGATATAGGCGTACCTGTCTAGGTAAATACGGCGTAGACAACGCCCTAAAGGTACCAGAGGTTCGTGAGAAAATGAGGGCAACCAATTTATGTAGGTACGGTGTTCCTCACGCCAGCCAGAGCCAGGAAATTCAGGAGCGCAGCAAAGAAACTAACATCGAAAAGTATGGTGTCCCTTACTCTAATCAGTCTGAGAACAACAAGAGTAAGTCAGTAGCAACTAACCTTAGGGAACGCGGTGTGCCTTACGCGTCACAAGACCCAAGAGTGGTGAAGCGATGTGAGGCGACAAATTTGATACGGTACGGTGTGCGTAGGCCTAGTCAGAATTTAGAGATTCTTCAAAAGTCTATGGAGTCTGCACACAAGGTTCACACCGTAGTTTGCGGAGGTAAAGAGTACAAGTGCCAAGGCTACGAAAGGTTTGTACTACCCAAGTTGGTGGCTAGGTTTGGCCCTGACGACGTGGTGGGCCAGTACGAAGAAAATAGGGCTATTCGTATCGATGACACTTGGTACCGACCTGATGCTTACGTCAGGCATAACGATACACTTGTTGAAGTAAAGAGCACCTGGACTTTGCTGGGGCGTCACTGTATCCGAAAGAACCGACGAATTTCCGAATATCTCGACGAGCAAGGTATACGGCTGAAAATTCTGATCTACTTTGTCAAAGACGACAAAGTAGTCGTAATGCCTAAGACTTGGTACCGATGGTCTAGGTCCGACCTAACCCTTTTTATAAAGGAAAAGTTAAATGGGTAGAACTTCTATAACGGACGTCCGGGGGGTTGGGGACCCACTTCAACAATGGAATTGGGACCTGTTTATTCCGAACATGCCTGGCACCTCCAATTCGCGCCCGTTCACCTTCAAGTGCCAGACGACCTCCATCCCCGGCTTTCAGATTGAGCCGGTGCTGGTGGGGCTGCACGGCGTAGAGCTGTCCTACGCAGGCCGGGCACTCTATACCAAGACGTTCGACTGTACGCTTCTGGAGTCGCGTGATGGTAACACTCGCGACATGTTCATCAAGTGGAAAGAGCTTGCCCGCAGCTGGAAGCTCAACACAGGTACGTCGAAGGACATCTACGCCACTAACGGCGAACTCGTCCTGTACGATGACACGCCTTCGGTGATCCGCACGATCAAGATCTACGGCATGTGGCCGTCCAACCTAGCGGACTCCCAGCTAGATGGACAAGCATCGCAGGCGGTAACCCACTCGGTTACCTTCACTTACGACTGGGTCGACGACTCTGCGGCTTAAGGAAAGAACATGACCATTAAACGTGTGGTGGCAAGATTGCAAGAGACGGCAGCAAAGAACTCTCGGTTCCCCAAACTATCGGACGCGCAGATCGAAGAGCTCCAGCAGTTTGCGGCAGGGCTTAAGAAATTGGGCCTGCCGGTCTCCTTCGACGAGTTTTATGCCCCACCCATAAACCCTTTATGGGTGTACTCTTACCCGGATAAAGGTCCCAATGTCGAGATAAAGGTCCAGTTTGACCCTAAGTCTATCAAAGCTGGGCAAAAGTACTCCATTTACTACGTTCCTACTTATAAGAGCATTTACGTAGGTAACGACCTAGATGCACTAGCCCGTTCGGTAACCGCATTCCTCAAGAAGCTCGCGGACAATCCTCCGTCTACTTTCTCCGTCTTGAAGCCGGGCTTGTACTTCACGCCTAAGGGGACTGTAATTTCCTTGACGTCTGGCTACGAGCAGAACCAGGTTCGTCCCCAAGACGAAAAAAAGGCCAAGGCTTTTCTGGGAGGAAAGCCTGGCTATATCCTCCAGACCTCAGACAGTGACGTTTGCTATCTGTTTTCCAAGAACCCTACGCGGCTCGGCCCTACCAAGATGGTAGACATCGCCGACTTCTTCTCTTCCGGCGGCATGGTAGATTGCCCGGGAGCAGGCGTAATGGTGTTCGGCTTGCTCATGGAGTAACCAAGTACCTATATGGGACTCCGAGATAGCGCAGCAGGCGGTCTGTCGGGCATCATTGCAACAATGGGACAAGGTCTTTCGACTCCGGTCAAGGCCTTGTCTTCCATCGTTTCCAACTTCGGCATTTCTGCTAAAGACCTAGCGAACCCTGCCGACCTGGCTACTAAGATCGGTAGCGCAATCTCTAGCTACGGTTTGAACGGTACGGCTGGTTTCGGCAAACACGTCTTAGGTAACGCCTTGGGTAGGAAAGATCCGCTGCCTAGCTACAACTGGTTCTGCACTCTCCCTACTATCGGCAACCTAGTGCTGCCTTGGCACTACGTGGAAGAGTTTACTGCACCGGTGAGAAGCTATGACCAGGTGACGCAGTTCAGGGAAGGCAAGGACAACAAGTGGCCTTCCAAGATGAACCTCAGCAACGTCAGCCTCAAGTGCTACGATGACTCGTCAGGCAGGACTGGCGCTTACTGGGAGGCTTGGCGTGACCTGATCCAGAATACCCAGACGGGAGTGTTCAACTACTCCAATCGCTACAAGCAGAACATTGAGGTAGTGGTTCTAGACATTACCCGCGCCATTCAGGTGTACACCTTCACCTACTACGGGTGCTGGCCCACCTCGATGGATCCTTTGTCTCTGACTTCGAGTGCGTCCGACCGCCTGACGCCTTCGATTGAGCTATCCGTAGATGATGTAAAGTTAACTGTGCGGACGGTTCCTCCTACGGACATGGCTAACGCCCTGCTGTCTGCTGTAGGTAGTGGTAGTGCAGGATTCCCAGGCAACTTTATGTCTGCTCTGAATGGTTCTGACAACGGTTTATCTTCGGCTGCTCAAGGTGCTTACACCACAGCAGGTGCCGCGATGAACTCCAGCTTCGGCAACATTTTCGTTTAAGTTTCGCTGTACTCCGCGGGATTGTCTTGCGGATCTTTTAACCCATCGAGGTCACATATGAGCAATACAGGTGCACCAAACTCAGACTTGGTCAGTAGGGGCGCAATGTCCTTTGACCGCAAGCCTAAGGTAGAAATGGTAGATGACGTACCCCCTACGTCTCGCAGTACGCCAAAACCTGCCGAGAGCAAGTCTTACTCCGAAGTAGATGCGCTATACGTAGCCCTACCTCTGCTGAGCAAATTCCTCCCCTACTCCTTCCAGTCCTTGTCTCTTCGCCCTGTGCGCGCCAGTGAACAAACCAAGTTCAATCGTGCCCACAAGGAAGGTATGTTGCGGCATTTGGTCGACGGCGTCTCGGCTACGCTAGAGCCTGGCGTGAGTGCTTACTCCCTTACGTCCAGCGACTTCTACTTCGTCATGTACTGGTTGCGCGTCAACTCCTACACCAAAGTGCCTTACCAGCACCACACTTTGTGCGAGGATCCTAAACACGTAGCCAGGGTAATGTCTGACGATCCTAAGGAGGCCCTGCCGCCGGAGTCCCTCGAGATCAAGATGCTGGTTACCTCTTCCAGCCTCACCCAGCGAGAGTTGGACGCCGCTACTCTGGAAAAGTTCTACTTGCCGGACGCAATCGGCAGCCGCTACCCTCTGGGGTTCGCCACTATGGCCGACGTGGTTACCATTACAGAGAAGGAAGACCAGATCGAGGCTTCGGTTGCGGAGGCAGCGGCTGCAGGAGATACTTCCCGAGACGCAGAAGGGGAATTCGAGGAGTGGGCTTGGCTTGCTGACAGGGCTAGCTACTTAACTCAAGGCGACAACGGAGAGCGTGATCTAGAGTCCCGCATTCGTCTCGTTCAGACCATGTCTCCGGATGACATCCAAGAGCTCGAGGACTATATCCAGGCCGCCACTAACTATGGCGTTGATGAATATGTAACAGTGAGATGCGAGGAGTGTGGTGCAGAGAAGAGGACGAAAGTCTCTATCTCTGCACTCTCGTTTCTTCCCTCTGCACGAGGAGGGGACTCTTCTTGACAGGCAGTACGTCCTGATGGAGGAGTTCGGCGCCTACGTGCCGCTGGACCAGGTTGACCTACGTTCGCTGGTGTACCTGTCCGACAAGGTGGCCAAGCAACGGCAAGTCAATAAGCAGAACGCCACAGTTCAACGCAACCGAGGCAAAGGGAGACGTTAATGGCTACACAGACCGCCGGACGCGGTGACTTTAGGACAGACAGGGAGAAGGCAAGATGGTTAGGTACGGAGCTCGATCGTACTGATCCGACACGGCTGGATCCTATGCTGGCCGGAGTGGTTGCGTCCGGCGGTCTGAGTAAAGCTGAGGCCAAGAAGTTGCAGAAGGCCAACGAAAAGGCCATGCGTGAGCAGTACCTCAAGCTGCAAAAAGGCTTGTCGAAGACTCTCTCTAATCTCTCTGCCGACCAGCAAGATGCGATACTGTCTGAGGTCGGGAAGGTTGTAACCAAAGAAGTAGCTAAAGGCCGACGCATTACCGAATCGGATCGGGCGAAAGATGAGCGTACCTTAAACCAGAGCCGGTCACGCAAAGAAGAGAAGCAGGCTCAGGAAGCGTGGCGCAAGTCTCAGGCAGCCCACGTTCTTGCCTTGTCTAAGACCCTCGAGCAACTGCAGAAAGAACTCAAGTACGCAGAGGCGGACGGCAAGAAGGCTGAGGTAAAACGCCTTAACACGCTGCATGGTCAGTACGCATCTCTGATGTCGATGTACAAAGAGACCGACGAGAAGGCGGGTACCAGGTCTCACCGAGACAAGATAAGGACACTAGAGCAAGAGAATGAGAAGCTCTTAGGCGCATTGGGGAATGCCAACTCGGCCGAGAGGCTAACCGAGACCCTAGAATCCACTCTGGATCGCGCGAACACTATCCAGACCAAGCTAGAGGATAGGTACAAGAAGCGGGAGGCTCAGCTTCTTGAGATGCAGAAGAACATCAAGGACTTCCGCACTGACTTTAAGAGGAAGCTCTTAGGGCGAGTGGGCATAGGTGCGTTCAACCTGCAGAATGCCTTGGACCTCAAGGACAAAGTAAAGGGCAAGATTCAGTCTGCCCGCAAGTTGGTCAACGACTACCGTGATCTGCGGCACTACCGCAAGACAGGTAAAGTCCGAGGTTACGCCCAAAGCATTGGCACAGATGGCACTCCTGTTATGCCCGAAGCGGCTACCTCAGGTGGTACAGATACCTCGTCGCAGACTACGTACAAACAGAAATTGCTAGGTGAGGTACGCAACCTAGTACGAGCTGTTCGCAAGAACAAACCTCAGTCACAGCAAGCCTCTTCTACCAGTGGTCCCGCAAAGTTCCTTGCAGCCTTGAAGGACAGCTTAGGTAAGATGGTAGCCGGGATAGGAGCGACGCTAGCCAGCTTCGGCAGTAGCTTAGTCAAGGTAGCCGGTCCTGCTCTAGCCTTAGCCGCTGCAGGTGCCGTAGGCTACAAGATCGGGCAATGGCTTAACGAGCAACCGTGGTTCAAGAACACTGTCGGTAAAGGTCTGAGCAAGGCGGTCAACTTTGCAGGTAAGCTGGTCACTGGTCGCGATATAGATGCGGAAGCTAAAGCCGACAGCGAGCGTACCAAAGAACAGATGTACAAAGAGGCTAATGAGATCCGTCGTAAGCAAGGTAGAGCCCCTATACCTATGCCTTCATCTGCCTCTGTGCCACCTGCTGCACCGTCTAATGCGGGTGGAGACGCCCGGCAGGCTGTTGCAGCTACCGTAACACCTGTTAGCACTCCGCCCGCACAGGTTGAGGTGGCTAGCCCTGTTACGCCTCCTGCTTCGGCTGCACCTTCGCCTGTCACTACGGGTGGCACCATGGAGTCCCAGCGAGGCAAGCTGTTCCGTACCAACGGCCAGGTAAATACCTCCGGGGTCAATGGTGCGGTGCAACAGAACTTCTTGGGCATGGCTCAGGAGTACAAGGATAAGACAGGCAAGCTAATAGGCCTGAACTCGGCTTATCGTCCGTCTGACCAACAGAGAAAGCTTTACGAAGAGAACAAGAAGGCTGGCTCACCTAAGAAGGTAGCACCTCCCGGTAGCTCCTTGCATGAATATGGCTACGCTCTGGATGTTCAGTCTGCAGACGGCAACCGCTTAGACTCTATGGGGCTGTTGAGCAAGTTCGGGTTCAGCCGGCCTGTCAAAGGGGAACCTTGGCACATGCAGCCTAAAGGTATCACTAAAGCTGCGGCACAACAGGGCATCTATTCGGCAGACTACGCCAGCAACCAAGGTGGGGTAACGTCGATAGCTAAGGGTGGGAACACAGAGGCTACGACCGAATCCTTCTCCCCTCCCCCCGCTACCTCAGGTGAGACCTCGGTAGCTTCGGCGGAAAGCTCTGGCGGAAAAGGTGGTGGCAGATCAGGTGGTGCGGTCTCGGCTATCGGAGTTAACGACATACCGCTATTCTCTTCGGTTGATGGTAGCTTGTTGGCCATGAACGTCGGCGCGATAGGTGGCGGATAATGTGGACCGCTGCGGACGCCAAGGCCACGATGCTGCATGATCCTAGTATCGCAGAGGAGGCTAGCTTGTTTAGCACCTTGACCGACCTGCTGCGAGAAAAGAAAGAGTCCGCCTTCAAGATCAATCCTTGGGTCGGTGTTGCTGCAGGTGTTGTGGGTATCACGGCTCTGGTGGCTAAACTGCTGGCCGACACGGACTTCAACTTCAAGTTGCCTGGCTTGTCCGATATCAAGGCTAAGGTATTAGGACCCAAGACGGAGGAGGCTAAGGATAAGACTCAGGCAGTAGCGGCACCTTCTGCCCCATTAGTGCCTAAAGCAGAGCTGGATCAGTTGCAAGTAACCGAGCCTACGCAACCTGTAATGTCTATTATCGACAACGCAGCTAAGGTGGTAGGCATAGACAAAGCACTGCTTCTGGCCATTGCTCACCAGGAGTCTCGGTTCAACGTCCATGCCAAGGCCAAGACTTCTAGTGCGCTAGGCCTCTTTCAGTTAGTGTCGGGCACTTGGCAAGGTCTGGTAAAGAAATACGGCAAGCAGTACGGCATTACCAACAAGGACATTAAGGTCCCGGAAAAGAACGCTATCCTAGGCGCTTGCTATGTTCGGGATATCGTTCGCAGCTTAAGAAAAACACTAGGTAAAGAGCCGTCTGTAACAGATGTCTACGCAGGTTTCTTTTTGGGTCCGTCTGGTGCTCGTACTTTGTTGGACTCTCTTAGAGATGCACCTAACGCGATCGCTGCCGAAATCATGCCTCGTGCAGCTAAGGCGAACAAGAATATCTTTTTTACGGCCAAGGGTGTGCCTAAGACTGTGGCTGAGGTGTACGCCACTCTGTACGGTAAGGTAGGTAAGCAGTATCTCAAGTTTGCCCAGCAGACCAATACGCCTGTCACAATGGCTGCGGCAGATACGACCGTCCTGCTGCCGGATAACACGGCTAAATCTTCGCTTTCGGTTACGGCTGCTGCGCCTACGTTCCCTGGTGGGCCGGCAAAAACTACTGTAGCCAACACCGAGGCAGTACCTGTTCCTTTCGACAGCTTGCCCAAGCAGCCTGTGCAGGTAGCAGTAGCGCCTACCGAGGCTGCTCAGCAATCCTCAGGTGTCGCTCTGTCGGGCCCTTCGCCTAAGAAGCAGCCTTCCGATTACTACCGAACCAGCAACGGCAATGTTCTGGCTCTAACAGGATGATACTACCATGCCAACCGTAGCAACCTCCTCTACTTTTGCCCAGCGGTTCACTCGAGACGAATCGGTCAACCACCCTTACCAGGTGACGATCGTCTCTAACGATGGTGCGGGATCACCAAGCCAAGAGGGTGCGGTCATTATCAAAGCCTACCTGCCTGAGGAGGTGAACCTAGACATTCAGGCCGAGTACGAGGCCCCGTTCGCTCAAGGCTTAAACCAAATGATGCCGGGGCTAGGCTCCTTAGCCCGCGCATTCGGCGTCAACATGGTCACGCAAGCCATGACCGCACAGGTGTGGCAAGGGGGTACGGAGGTACAGTTCCAGATGCCACTAATCTTCCAGGCCACGCACAGCTCGTACCTGGAAGTGATGAAGCCGATCAAAGACCTTCTGCGCCTGACTATGCCTAAAGATCCTACGGGCGGCGGCTTGCTGGAGTCTCCTGGTCCTCACATCAATATCGAGAAGCTTAAGACACCTGTAGGTGGCAAGAAAACTACCTCTACCCCCACCCCGCAGAAGCCGACTACTGAGTCCAAAGAAGGTGGCGGTATCGTAGGCATGGGCAAGTCTGTTTGGGAAGGTGGCTCCGGACTACTTAGCTCGATCAGCAAGAACGTGACCAGCGTCAGCGAGTCCATCAACAAAGACGGCCTCATGTCTGCGTTCGTCAATGTACCCATTAACACCATCAAGGACTTGAAGGCGTCGACTAACGATACGCTGGTTAGCCTCAGCTCGCAGATGGTTAATGCTATTGAGGGCAACATCTCCCTCTACATTGGCAACTACCTATACATCCCGTCGATCGTGATAACGGATGTGAGCCCTACGTTCAACACCATCATAGGACCCGACGGTAACCCTACGAGGGCGCAGGTTCAAGTCAGTTTCAAGATGTTCTACATACCAACACAGGCCGACCTAGACGTGATGTTCTGGAACGAAGGTGCCAAGCCTGTTGGAGCGAAAAGGATGACCAATGTCTGATTTTCGTCAAGCCAATTTCATACCCCTCATCAACTCGCAGGCACTAGATTGGCTAAAAGCCAACTATGTAAATTTAAGGTTCATAGTCCCTGCGTCAAGTACCTTCCAAGTCACAGGTGCCTTCGAAGCGAACCTTCCCGGGATAGCCTACGAAGTGTTTCGTGAAACAGGACTGTGGTGGGCTATCGCCATATACAACGACATCTTTGACCCTCTCGTCGACGTAGTAGCCGGGATGGAGTTGAAGATACCTGACATGACGGCACTGACAACTTTGCTGGAGAGTCTAGATGAGACCGGCTCTACGGACGTTCTGATATGAGCTACAGGATAAAAGATCGGCTAGAGATTGCGATCTTTTTCGACGGGAAGGAATTCCCTCTCGATCGGGTCAACGTGTTTAACTTTTTGCACATGAGCTCCTCGACTCGTCTGGGGCTACCTATGGTACGGCTAAGCCTATTGGATAGTGTCCATTGGCTGACCAAGAATGTATCACTGGCAGACGGGGTGAAGGTCCAGGTAGTGATTAAGGTCAAGGACAAACCTACCACCTACAAGTTCCGGCTCAACCTGCACAAGACAGAGATAGCAGCATCTGGTATCCAGTACGATATCGACGGTTACTTAGACGCCCCTAGGTACTGGTTGGAGTCTAGCACTACCCCAATCCGAGGTTCGTCCTACGACGTACTAGGTACGGTCGCCCAGCAAACTGGTCTCACCTACGACGGCACTCGTACAGCAGACGTCCAGCTGTGGCACCCAATGAGTAAGAAGTTCTTTCACTTCGTCCGCGAGGTTGTAGACCACGGGTACAAAGACTCCAAGAGCTGTATGCAGTCTGCGGTTACGCTAGGCGGCGAACTACGGTACCGCGACGTGTCTCAGGTGCTGCCTGTTAAAGGTCGGTTTGTGAGCAGCAAGTATCGCAACGGCACGTTCATCGCAACCGACTACAAGCCTAAGTCCTTCTCCGGCTTGATGAACGCCTTAAGCGGGTACGCCTCAGAGTTCTACGCCCCTAGTATCCACACCGACGACAGCGTGACCAAAGACAAGGTCTCTGTCTCTAAGAGAAACACGCAGCTTGCGATGAACTCTGCCCTGCACAAGAACATTGGCAAGAGCGCAGTTCAGTTTCGCCCTATCGATTGCGGCAACGTCCACGCCAAGTACGAAGAAGCTATCTACCAAAACCGCCGCATAAGCAACCTGTACAGCATGGGTGTCGAGTTGGTTACCCCTGATGTAACAGGACTAGAGCCTCTGGATTGGGTGTCTTTCGAAGCAGGCACGCCTTCGGACAAGGCACAGAATCGCCCGCTGTCCGGGGACTACTTAGTAGCGAGCAAGGCCATATACATCCAAGGTATCAACTACTTCGAGAAATTCGAGTTGTACCGCATGGGTATTGACGCACGAATTCCAGGACAAGAATAACATGCTCAACTCAATGGCTCAGCAAGAGCAGCAGACGGACTTTACCACAGCAATTTTATTAGGGACAGTGGTTAACAACCTGGACCCGGAGAAGGCGGAACGCCTGCAGGTGACTGTCAAAGGCTTGCTTGAAGGCCCTGTTAGTACACTACCTTGGGTGATGCCATGCCGTCCCCGAACGTCTGCTGTAGGCATTGATGTGCCTAGTATCGGTGATCAAGTCTACATCATGCTGCAAAACGGAGACATCCATTATCCTGTGTGGATAGGGCGGCACCTGAGAGTCAATGCGTTACCTGTAGAGCTGTCGACCAACTATCCTAACAGGTACGGATGGAAAGATACTGCGGGCAATGTTTTCTACGTAGACAAGACTCCTGGTAGTGTCAAGATCTACGTGAAGCACAAGTCGGGTACGGTTATTGAGATTGTAGAGTCCGGTGACCTTACTGCGACAGTGGTAGCCAACCTATCGGCGGTGGTAACAGGAAATATCACAGGTTCTGCCGGAGGGAATTTGTCGATGACCGCAGGTGGCACAGGATCAGTTCATGCAACAGGTAACTTGACGCTGAGTACAGACGCTAACCTAACCTTGTCTGCAAGCAACCTCGACTTCAATATAACCGGCACCAGTACCTTCACAGGTGGCGGCACAGTGAACTTACCATAATGGCCAAGAACGTACTTCGAGTAGGTGTGGATTCGGCAGGCGGCACTATCACTGGTGTAGTGAGCACTCAGACTTTTGTCGGAGGGCAGCCTATTGTCTGTGTGACGGCTGCGGTGACTCCTCATGATACAGACATCCACTTAGCCTCTCCCACTATGGTGCAAGGGTCGAGCAAGACAACGGCAAACGGCCAACCTATTTGTGGTGCAGGGGACCAAGCCTCGTGTGGTCACCCGGGCACCAGCGGCAGTACATTAACCTCATACGGGACATGACATGCCAACCGAGCTAACTAAGAGCGACCTAATTGACTATTCGGTACGGCGTAAAGGCGCGACGTGGCTGGACGTCAATTCTAGCTACGACCAGAACGGTAAGCCTCTCCTGCTGCCGGACGTTCAGGCCATCAACAACTCCATCTATAATCTCTTGACCTGCCCTGTAGGCGCAAGAGGGCGCATCTTTCAGCCTACTTACGGCACTTTGCTGTATCATCTGTTGCAAGAACCGATCGACCAAATCACTGCATCCAAGATTCGCGCCAGCCTTGTGCAATCTCTAGAGTTCTGGGAGCCTAGAATAGCCCTTGACCATGCCAATACGCAGGTTCTGACAGCGATGAACCTCCCAGGCTACGCCGTGCGCGTAGCTTACTACTATCGTCTTACCGACCAACACGTGATTGCTACCTTTAAGGTGTCCGCATGACAATATCTCTTTCTACTGTTCGTCCTGACCATGACGACTTGGTGGCAGGTCTCCAAGAGGTCTTAACCGGAGCATCTACTTGGCAAGATTTGCTGACGTCCTCGACAGGTCAGACCCTGATCGAGGCGATCGCTGCCGTGGGCGCTTACGATCAGTTCTCCATTCAGCAAGGGGTGCTCAACGCCTTCCCGACCACTGCATCTGCGGAAAGTAGTATCTACGCCATCACCCAGATGCTAGGTATTCGCCTCACTCGCAAGGCTCCGGTCGAGATTACGGCTGATATTTCGATACCCGCCGGCGAATTGCTGATTGCTGCCTACTCTCAATTCAGTGGTGCAGGTTCGTACTGGTACACGCCCGAGGCGGTTGTGGTAACCAGCACACCTCAGTCTATTACCTTGCGGCAAGGTCTGGTGAAAGCCCTCTCGTTGCCTGGTACAGGCACTGACTACCAAGCCTTCGTTACACAAGAGCGAGGGTACTTAGTGTCTGACCAGGACGTGCTGGTCTACATCAATGGCGATCAGGTTCCTGTACTGACAACCGGCTTATGGGAAGCTAAACAAGCCCCCGGTGTGCAAGATATCACCTTGCCGGACGGTAGACTAGGCCTAGTGTTCGGCACTGACGTATTTGGTTCCAAGCCTGGTACCAGCGATGTGGTAAACATCTTCTACGCAGTGACTTCGGGGACAGACGCTGCCAGCTTGGTGACCAACGGGGAGAAAATAACCTATTCCTTGGATACTACGGTCGACCTAGTCTGTACGTCCTCTCCTACAGGAGGTGGAGACGAAAAGGCAGCTACTGTCTATAAGTCAGTGTCCTCTCCTCTGTTCGGCACCTTCGGTTCAGGTATTACCAAACGACAGTACGTAGGAACCATCCTAGAGTACCCGGGTGTTGTCGACGCCCTCACGTATGCCCAGAGGGAATCTAATCCTAAAGCCTTAGTGTGGATGAATCTATTCCGAGTTGTGGCTCTGACAGAGAACGCCTGGTCTGCCTCTCAGATAACGGCATTCTTGGAGTGGCTCAATAGTCGTACTATGTACTCGGGACGATTTTTCTTTGAGAGCCCTGTTGCGTATGACCTTACCCTCAACATCAACGTCTTCTGCTCCAACGTAGCTGCTTTGAGTCAGGTTCAGGTTAATGTGCGGAATGCTCTGCTGGCACACTTCCAGGAATCGGCAGGCGTACTAGGGCGAGACGTTTACCGATCTGACATCATAGATGTGGCGTTGGCTGCAGACAGCTCTATTGACTACGTGGTGCTCAATGCCCCTTCTAGTGACCTACCCCTATCGAGGAGGGTAGTGGATACTCCTACTTACCAAGTGCTTGCAGGTGGAGGTAGTCTAGCCGCAGGTAGCTATGACTACGCGGTATCGTACATCTCGTCTTTCGGCGCAGGTGGTACCATTGCTCCCTCCGAGTGGGTTTCGGTGTATAACAATGCTGGCAGTGGACGCATCAAGCTGGACTGGACCGCCGTTCCTAACGTCAGTCAGTACCTAGTGTGGGGGCGCACCGCAGCAGGTACACTGGGAGTAATTGCGACCTTGTCCAGTGCCACTTTGACCTGGACTGACGATGGTAGCGTATCCCCGGTTCCCCCGCTGTTGGCTATCGACACTCAGCCTATTTATTACGCTCGTCTGCCTACAGGATCACTGACTGTAACGGCAGCCTATTCCAGCAGAACCTTAGGTAACGGATAATGGGAAAAAGGACTCAACTTCTACCTCCGTATCTGGAAAACAATCCTGTATGGACGGAGCTGTTCGATGCTCTCGACACACTGTGGGCTAACGGTACTCTGAACCAGGCAGGTATCGACAACGCTATCAATGCCCTGCGGTACATTCGATACCCGTACATCTTGACGGATGCTGCATTGGATAAGATCAATGACGGGCAGATGATTTCGTTCAACGAATTTGCTGCACCCGATCGCTCTTTGCTGATTCAGCAGACCAATTTGCTAGGCTTGCCGATCACCAACTCGGATCTACTGTCTGACGAGGACTACCTCAGACTTTTTCGTAATCTGGGGATGTACTGGTTCAGCAAAGGCAAAGCCAACTTTATAGATTTTCTGAGCTACTGTCTGAACACAGACTTTAGCATCATCAATTTGTGGACAACCAATTACGTAGATTTTTACGAAGAAGGTGATCCTACTATTGGTACGCCTATTTGGTCCGGCGGTGCGTGGTACCCTACAACGCACGTTCGCTTGTCTTACGATGCAGCCAAGTATACAGATGTACCAACAGAAGACCTCACCAGGTTGTTTTATGATTTCGCCAACTATAACTTAGTTCTCCTCAGCATTGACCAGGTAGCCTCACCTCGCATCATCGCAGATGACTCTTCTCTGTGGGTGTGGGGCGGTAACGGTACAGGACAATTAGGCTTAGGCGATTTGACTGACCGTTCGTCTCCGGTGCAAGTAGGCTCTCTTACGATGTGGGAGAGTGTAACTCACCTCAGCTCTGCTCAGGTTGCGGTGCAGAGTGACGGTAGCCTCTGGGCATGGGGCCTCAACAACGTAGGTCAGTTAGGACTAGGCGACAAAACCAACCGGTCCTCCCCTGTTAGAGTAGGTGCCCTAAATGACTGGCGAAGTGTAACCTCAGGCTACACCTTTGTAGTAGCCACCAAGAAGGATGGCACTCTATGGGCCTGGGGAGACAACAGTTCAGGGGCTTTAGGCACAGGTAACACTACCAGCAGATCCAGTCCTGTACAGGTCGGGGTCGACACAAACTGGAGGTACGTCACTGCCAGTAGCGGATGGACATTAGCGACTAAAACCGACGGCACTCTTTGGGCATGGGGTGCAGACTCTTGGGGTCAGCTCGGTCTAGGGGGCTCCTCACCTCGATCGTCCCCTGTACAAGTAGGTCTGCTTAGTGATTGGGCTCATATAGACGCAGGCACCTCCCATGCCCTAGCAGTAAAAACGGATGGCACCTTGTGGGCCTGGGGCCTGGCTAACACCTACCAATTAGGTACAGGTAACACTACCCTTAGATCCTCTCCTGTGCAGGTTGGTATCGCAACGGACTGGAAGTTCGTCTCTGCTGGAGACACCGGGTCGCTCGGTATCAAGACAGACAATACTCTCTGGGTTTGGGGTAGCGGAGCGGAAGGTCAGTTAGGTCAAGGTGACACTCTTGATCAAGTCAATCCGATAGCTCTAGGTACCAAGGAGTGGCGTACCGCTAGTATAGGTGGTGCGTATACGTTAGCTATCGACTCTGACGGAGCCCTCTGGGCTTGGGGCGACAATTCTGTATCTCAGTTAGGCCTAGGTGATTTAGTAGATAGATCTTCTCCTGTCCAGGTAGGGTCAGAAACAACCTGGAAATCTGTTATACAAGCTGCAAGTTCGGCACATTCTGTAGCTCTAAAGGCCGAGCATAATTTTATTCAGGCGCCTATTGTACTCCTAGGTGGCCTGGGCGAAGTCGAAGAAACCATTACCAATTACTGATAGAGGCATAGAACATGGCCCTGAATAATCCTACTTTCGTTATGACCCAAGATGGCTTGGACGCGCACTCTTACGCGATAGCCACCAGTCAGGCACTTAACGTAACCTCCTTCAAAGTCGGCAGCGGATACGGATACGATCCGACCTCGGCAGACACTGCCCTCCACGGAGCCAGCGTTCTTCATACCGGTGCACCTTACAGCTTCAACATTCTTAACGAGAACACGTTGGACATCATGTTGATTATGGACACGAACATTGGTCCATTCAACTTCGGTGAGGTAGGCCTGTACGTCACGGTAGCCGGCTACAACGGCGGCAGCCCTGTCCTCTGGGCAATTGCCAGCTACCCTCAGGTGCGGGCAAAGACGGCAACCGCAGGAAACGTCATCGGTGACCGATGGAAGCTTCACTGCTTGCTGAGGATCGCCCAAGGTATTGCCAACATTGTGGTGAATGCGACCAACGTAATGGTGATGCCCGAAATTGCCTCGTGGTCGGCCTTACCTTCCCCGTCGGCAATGGTTCTTGCCAGTAGCAATGCCGCAATCATCCAGGAAGCGGACCCTTTCGGCAACTACTCGGTAGTGGTTAAGCAGAGCAACAGCGATTGGAGTATCTTAGGTTACACTCATATCGCGTCGGACACCGTAGGTAGTAGCACTACCACTACTGTCACCGCCCCTATCTTCTCTAGCTTGTCGTTAGACGGGGCAACCTCGAAGCGGTACGTAGCCAAGTTTGCGTCAGGTGCAATCCGTGCGGTTCAGTCCATCGCAGGTAGCATCGCGACACTAACGGGCACCTTGTCTCCTGCCCCCACTGGCGCATTCACTCTGTGGCAGTCGTCGAACTACACTGACGATTTCAAGTCGGTTGCCAGCTTGGCCCACCTCACTGCGGCCAATGTCTCAGGATCTCCCTTGGTTCGGGTAGATGAGAGGGACTCTTACGGGTATAACCCAATCCTGGCTTACGTGGCTAACAGTAGTGAGTGGAGTTTCCTGACGCACCAGACCATAGTGGCTGCGACTACTGCTGTGGCAGGGTCTACCGCATCCGTTATCGTAGGCTCCTTGCCTTCCAACCTCATTCCTGTAACACCAGCTGCCCGCCGGTACATTCTCCAGTTTATCTCGGGGCCGAACGCAGGTACCGCCCGGTTCATTACAGGGTACTCCTACAACACGGGCACTAGCACCGCGTCTATCAACGTCAATGTAGGCTTTGGATCCATACCTGTTGCGGGCAACTCGTTCCAGATTTTCCAGGAGAACGACAAGCCATCGTCCAATCTCGAGGTGGCCACCTGGTCCTTGCTAGGACGAGTTCAAGATAATCCCGACCAGCGCAACTTCTTTATCGTCGGCGAAGCTATGCCTAACGGCAGGAAGCCTATTGCTTTCCCTCGATCGAGCACGGAGTGGGGCATTCTAGGGTACAGCTGGTTTGCTTCCGGCAGCATCTCGGCCTCCTCTACCACCACGGTAACTGCGGCGGTTTTCACGGACCTAGACCTGACCACTTCAACAAACCGTAGGTACTTGCTCAAGTTCTCTAGTGGATTTGTGCGCCCTGTTACTTCCATTGCAGGGGGCGTAGCCACTATACCGGCACTAGGTACTGCACCTACAGGATCGTTTGAGGTCTGGCAGTATTCGGATATAGCGATGAACACCCGCCGTGTCCCTACGGTTGCCTACCTCCCAGCACCTTCGGCTTTAGTAGGTGTAGACTTTGTTCTGACCGGCTCTACTGACGATAGTGGTAAAAATCCTGTAGTAGCCTATCCTATGAATACCCAAGAATGGTCATTTCTGACCCATAGTTTCTTGGTAGTTCAGGCGCTTACTTTAGCAGGCTCTACTGCATCCAGTATCGCTGCTGGTGTTAGTGCCTCTCTTATCGAGAGTTCACCTACGGCAGGTAAATACTTGCTCCAGTTCACTCAAGGAGCTCTGGCAGGTACTGTAAGGGAGATTGTATCTTTCTCCGCGGGGGTGTTTGGTATAACACCTGCCTTTGCTTCACCCCCTCCTGCAGGAGATACTTTTGTTGTCTTACAGTCTAACGTATCGAGACAATCTTCTGTAGGCAGCGGATTTGCACGTAACTCCTTGCTGTCAGGACAGACAGATGTGTACGGTGTGGCTACCTACCTCAGTCCTGGCCCTGGCTTAACCGTTAACCTTCAGGCGGACTCGTCCTCTCCGTTCATTTTATCTTGGGCCAACGGGTTCAACCTGCTCACGGGACAACCTCAAGACCATCTACTACCTGCGGTCAGCTCCTCTATAACCTCTGCGTGGACTGGCTTACCTAGTAATGCTCAGGTACCGCTTTTCTACGAACGAGACTTGACATCGGGCTCGATTTCTCGCACTTGGCACTATAACAGTTTGCGCTACGTGTTCAACCTAGATCCTCAGGATAGTATACCTGAGATGACTTCCGCTTCAGCCCCTTTCGGATCTGTTACTACCTCTTCGGCACTGGTGAACAGGGAAGGATTCAAAGCTTTTAACTCCGACTCCTCTTCCGGTTCTGGGTGGGCTACAGCAGGGCCAACAGGTACATTGGCCTACACCTTCCCAGGGGGTATTGGCGGAATACCTAAACGGTACACCATTCAAGGTAATACCGGCAACCTTGGCCTACAGTCTCAGGAGTTCTTTTACACCGGGTCTAGCCAATCGTTTGTAGTGCCTGCAGGCGTCACTTCTCTTACGGTTACCGCAGTAGGTGGTGGTGGTGGTGCCGGCGGAGCTTCGGGTACAGAAGGAGGTAACACCAACTTCCAGTGGGCTGGCGGCGGAGGCGGCGGCGGAGGCGGCGCGTTAGAGTACACTACCTTAGTGGTATCCCCCGGACAGACAATTACGATCAACGTGGCTGCCGGAGGTACTGGTGGCGCAGGTGGAGTAGGCTACAACACCTCAGGAGCCGCAGGAACGGCTGGAGGTAACACTACTCTAACCTCAGGTGGGCCCCTAGTGACAGCGTTAGGGGGATCGTTCGGCTACGGTGCCTACGGGGGTGTATCAGGAGGCTACGCTGGCGGCAACTATGGTGTAGGCGGTGCAGGCGGTGCAGGTACTTACTCTGGCGGCAATGGTGGCACAGGTGGTTACCTAGGTGTAGGTCCTAGTGGCTTAGGAGGGTCTCGAGTGGCCACCTCAGGCATAGGTTGGAACTCCTTACCTCCTAACTGGGCTGGTGGGTCCTACTATACAGGTGGTGGGCGAGGTGGTCTTACTTTAGGACCTGCGGTAGTGCCTACTACTGTAGGCGTCGGCGGTCAAGGTCCTTTGACCAGGCACTACGCAGGCTCGGATGGCGCACCCGGCTACGTTAAACTGGAATGGAACTTGGGTCCGAGCAGCACTTGCCCGAAAGCATGGACCTTTGAAGGCTTTAACGGTTCTTCTTGGGTTGTTCTAGACACGCAAACCAACGTCACCTCGTGGATTTCTCGTAAAATCTTCACCCTATCTACGGCCGTCTCTTATCAGGGATTCCGCCTCAACATCACACAAACTGTGGCAGGAGGATCGATCGAGATTGACGATTTTGAGGTTGCTTTGCAAGGTCAAGCCTTGTTCCACCTAGGGCAGAAAACAGCCTACCGGTACATGAGTGACTCCTCTTGGGTTCCCTTAGAGATCAACCAAGTGGGGTTGGCTTTAACCGGAGGTGCAGCTACTACATCAGTGGTAATGGAACCGATTGTTCCTAGGTCGTTGGTATTCGGAGGAGACTCCGACCTAGTTCCTGTTGGGACTTTTGAGGTTTACCTAGGTACTACCGTTCCTCCAGGTAGGCTCCGCACTAACGGTGCTCAACTGTCTAGAACAGTGTACTACAAACTTTTCCAAGTCATAGGTACAACTTTCGGAGCAGGCGACGGGGTTACTACATTTACCTTACCGAATTTCGTATCCAACCATTGGAATGATTCTCGAATCATTCATACTATCAAATACTAAGAAAGGTAACCAGAAATGCTAGCCCATATGTTTGATCCCGATACTCACCTCTACCTCGGATCTGTTACTGCCGACCGCTCTCCTCTGGAGCCCGGAGTTTTCCTGCTGCCTGCTAACGCCACTTTCGTAGCACCACCTGGTGACACGAGCAAGCCGTACCGTTGGGATGCAGACTCTTCTTCCTGGGAAGAACACTACGAGATTACCACAAGTGCATCGGAACCCGTCCTTCGTTCTAAGGACGAAATCATCGCCGACGTGAAAGCTAAGATAGATGCGGCGCGAGAGCAGTTCGCCGCAGAAGGCGTTAAGTACAAAGGCGTCTGGTGGCCTACTGACCTTGCGTCTCGGTGGAAGTACACGAACCTGGTTTTTGTCCTGTCCAAGGCGGACTTCGAGCACTACCCTTCCTGGAAGGTGCTAGGCGGCAACTTCGTCAAGCTAGAAGGGTCCCAAGATCTCCGCAGGATACTGGAAGAGATCGCCGAGCAAGACTTACGCCTATTTGCAGCTAGCGAGAACCACAAAAAGAATCTGTACAAGGTCTTCGATCCCGAGAACTACGATTACACCTCGAATTGGCCGGAGACTTTCTGGCACAGACTTCCCACAGTAGACGCTCCTACAGGAGAAGATGATGTCAACGCCGATTAACCCCGTATACTTCTCCAAGTCCCCGCCGGAGACCTACCAAGATTCTTTGGACATGTCTCTGGAGTTGCAGCTGGACGAGACGATCTCTGCGGTGGCCGAAGGACTGATTACGCCTGCAGGTATCACCTTCGGCATGCTCAACTTTACCACCAACCAGATCTTCTTCCAGGTCACAGGGGGTTCCGAAGGCGTCACTTACGGCATTCGGGTCGACATCACTACCAATTACGGTCGGGTTATCCCGGTTATTCTGGCTGTATTGGTGTCGTCTCAGGTGGGGTACGAGTACCAGGTACTGAGCAACGGTGGTGTTCAGACGATGGTCGACAAGATCGTCGCCGGCGAGTCTGCGGTAGGCACGGCACTCTTCAACCTCCCTACTAGCTTTAATATCTCAGGCGGCTTCATTACCTGGGAGTTGTTAGACACAGACGGCATCGTTTACTCCAGTGGTAACGCCTTCGAGCTAATTGCCACCAACACGTCTAACGCTCTTCGGGTGGAAGGCCGAGCCATCATCACCGTCCCGTCTGAGGTGCCGGTCAACCTTCTGGATCAGCGGTTCCAGATCAGGTGGACCTTGTCCTTGCCTGATAAAGATCCGGTTTACACCCACGAGAACATCTCAGTTCTGGCGCGTGTTTCTACGCCGATGGGAGTAGAAGACACGGTTGAGATGTCCGGAGACATTGCCTCTCTTAGCATCGTTCTGCCTTCGTACTTCGACCGGGTCGGCGTAGAGTTGTACCAGCAATCTGGCTCACTCCAAGTGCTGTCCTACACCGAAGCCTCGGACAGGCATCGTGTGCCGGAAGGTTACCACTGCACGGTGCGGGTGGACACCTCCAACATCCCAGTGGCGCTGGAATCCTACATCGTCATCTGGAAATACTGGAACGCTAACAACCCCAACCAGACGTACAGGGAGTCCGGCCGGCTGTTCATTCTGAATGCGTCCCTGTTGTCTGCTACCACAGACCTCAAGTCACTAATCAACAGGTCGAAGGCCACCATCGCGCACGAGCAGGACATCCTGTTCACCATCCCTTCTCTGTTGGTGTTCCTGCGGCAAGGGCGAGACGCTTTCAACGGTGCTTACGGCGTCTTGACCAACTTCAACATGACGGACGCCACGTCCTCGATCAGGCAATACTGGCTCTACTTTGCTGCCATCGATGCTTTGCGTTCGCAGTTCCTAGCAGAAGGCGAGAAGGCATTCAACTACAGCGGTCAGGCCATCCAGCTAGACGTGGACAGAACAGGGTACTACGAAAGCGCCGCGTCGGCCATCCAGTCTCGTATGGACAACGAGTGCAAGCCCTTCAAACAGAACCTGATCAAGAAAGGCATCGTGAGCGGAACAGGCAACCTGGACTCTATCGCGTTGCGGCACGGTGCGATCGGGTCGATCGGCATCTCGGTCTCTCCTGCCTCGAATTTCGGCCGTTTCATGGGCAAGCTAGGCTCAGGTATCCGTTAAGTGTTTAAGCCTTTCATGCGACACAGGAAATCCGGTGTCACCCGCATAGTGAGAGACAACTATGCAGGTTTTGCTACCTCTCCCTTGACCGTCTCCAGGTCAGTAGCCTTAGTCGAACCTAAGGAGGTTAAACCACTCTCACCTCGAGCCGTATGGAGCAAGATATCTAAGGCCGTAATAGCACGGGATGGGCACCAGTGCGTTAGGTGCCCATCTACGGTAGGCCTCGAAGCCCACCACATTGTGCCTCTGTCTCGAGGCGGGCTTACCATAATGAGCAACCTGATCACCTTGTGTAGCACTTGCCATGATCAACGTCACAGTCATCTAGTAGTAGGCAACAAATCAAGGGCTGCCAAAGCCATTACCACCAAGAAGAAAAGCACTCGCTAATTTAATACTGCCCACTGAGGCTTATCTCGTATAAGGAAAGGATCACCATGCCTATTCGCCCTATCCGCTCCACCTCTGTTAGGACTCCTGCTGAACCTGTTGGCCAGCAGCAAGCTGCGGCTTACCCTAACACCGTAGAAACTCCTCCTGAATCTGACTTGATGGATGTCGCAGACACGGACGCCGACGAGCTAGAGGCTCTTCTTGAGGACACTTCTACTCCTGCCCTTACCAACGAGGAAGATGAAGAGCTAGACTCCCGTCTGGAAGACTTTGTCTTGTCGTACCTCAACCTCGTTCCTAATCCCACCGACGAGCAATTTCACCTTCTCGCAGACGCTGCTGGCTTGGATCACGCTCTTCTCGAAGAGACCGTGTACTCCTTGCTGGCAGAAAATGTCGAGAAGGAAGAGGAAGACCTCGACGAAGAGGAGCCAGAAGTGCCCGAGGAGTCAGACGACTCCGAGGAAGACGATGACGAACTCATTCCCACTAGTCTATAAGGAGATGTAACCATGTTTCACGAACCCAAAGTTGCTGACCAAATCGCCGCAAGTTTCGCCTCGAGACAGACCGTCAGTCTGGCCGACTACGAGATGCTCGACGAGCGTACTGTTCGCGTGATCCTTTCCACCTCAGGTGCCTTCGATCGCGAAAGCCTCCAAGCCAAGACCGCCGAACTCTTCAAAGGCCTGGCCACCCCGGTGCGGAATTCCTTCCGTCGCCTTACCGACAACTCCGTGGTAGGCTTCGTCGTCGGCGTTCGCACCGTGCGTGACTACGACGCTGCGGTGGATGGCACCAAGTACCGCGCCATCGCCTCCAACATTCTCATGGACAAGGGCGATTCGTCCACGTGGGAACTGCGTGAAGGCGCGTCCGGCGATTACCTGTGCCGTACCGGCATCGAAGACCTGTCGGAACTCGCCCAGACGATCTACGTTCGTCGCGTCGGCGTACCTGCCCTGGCCAGTGTTGCAGTGGCTGCGGTTCAACCCAAGGAGTTTGCGGCTTTCGTTGATGTAGAAGCCGGCGAAATGGACTACGGCTTCGTGACTGCTTCGGATGGAGACACTCTCAGCGTCGTGTCTTCGACCAGCCGCAAGGTTTGCACCGTTCCTACCGCTTGCGTGGTACAAGCCGCGCATATGGCAGACGACGAGCAGCCGGTTGTTGCAGGCATCGAAGCGGCTGCGCTGAACGACACCCAGACCATGATCGACTACTACACCAAGGCCTACGGCTATTCGCCCGAGTACCTTGCCAAGGTGATCGAAATCATCAACCAGCACGCCGCCGCCTAACCTGCTACAGGAGAACCCGGGCGTCCTAGAAATGGGGCGCCCGTTTTACTATGTCCTCAAACGATGACGACACTCTGTTTGCCAAGACGAGAGCTGCCTTGATTGACTCCGTGTACGGCAGCTCAGTACCTAACCCTGCTCTGACCAAAGCGTTAGGTAGGCAGCACTCTCTTGCTGCCTTCATCGACTTGATGAGGACCACCGAATTCTCTCGCTGGGTACAGACTGATCTAGAGTCTTACCTGGATGCAGACGGGGATACCTCGCTCGAGGATCTCGTAGCTTGGCTTGAATCCCACCTCAGAGGTTAACATGGCCCAAACATTCAAGGTTCAAATCCCTTCTAAAGGGGCAGCGAACCGGAACAAAGTAGCTAAGAGCTCAGACTTGTTTGGGGGCTTTGATGACTTTGCACCCAAGAAAAAGAAGTCTAAAGGCGTAGAGCCTAGGCCGGCAAAGAAGGTGACACCTAACTTGCCTGCTGTTGTACCTGACGCGCCTATGCCTGCGGTTCGTACAGGCAAGCTAGGCAAGACCGACATGTCGAACCTCAAGACCCTGTTCGGTGATCGTGCAGAAGAAATCCTAGGCATGATCGAAGCCAACAACAGGGACGGTGCCATTACCCTCCTGTACAGGCAGCTCCTAAGCATGACGGTAGACATCATACCGTTCGCAGAGAACCTGGTACGCAGCACCAAAGGCTACAGAGGCGTGTACCAGATCAATGCCTTGGTGTCACAATGCCGAGAGCTGCTAGCTGACATCCAGTCGACTCAAGACCGTGGCGCACTAGGTCGCAACATGGTAGAACGGCATGTTCGTCCTGCCTTCTTGGACATAGCGATGCAGATCGTAAGTTCCAACCACGCCCTAGCTTCGGACATTCTGCTGCTCGTTCCTCCAGATAAGAAACCCCAGATTCAGGCGCTGTTCCAGGCCAACCAGAAGAGCCTGGCAGAGTACATCCAGGCGCAATACAACAATATCCGTGACGAACTGATGAGAGGGCTGTCCTGATGGCAATGATGACCCCGGTGCAGAGCAAGCTTCTCCTCCTAGGTCTCGCCAAAGAGCAACTGCTCGTTAAGCCTACGGCAGAGAGCTTTCCGCCTGGGTACAATCCTAGGTGTGCGCCATTGTGGGTGCAGCTTTTCGCAGGCGCAGACGTGCAGGCAACGCTAGCCCGCCTGTCGGTTGCACAGGCATGGGATTTCGTGTATCATCTGTTTGCTAAGGTGTGCCGTAGCCGTGGCGTGTCGTTATTTGTGGGCGCAGGCAATACCTCCTCCCTAGACACCCTTGCCTCTGCCTTGGCACACACCAGGAACGTCTTGGTGAGGTTCGTTGACCGCAGCCGCCTTTTCGACCAGATTGGCCTACGTGTAAATAGCACAGAGACGATGGCAAAGATTACGCCTACCAGTCTCACTATCTTCACCAAAGCCCGAGTCTCTAAGATCACCTCCGAGGACTTACCTAAGTACCTGGTGCAACTTCCTTATCCGCGTCTCACTATGAGCGCGGATAGAATCTTTTATCGCGACCTAGATTCGCACAAGATTCGGTTCTGGGTGCAGTACCTCAACGAGCTGCGCGTTTTCGTAGGGTACAAGATAGAAGTCCCTTGGACCTCCGGCGGGTCTATACCACACAGTCAAGACAACAGTGTTCAGGAAGTGCAGGACTGGGTCACCTCAGACCTCTGGCCATCCTTGGTAGTCGTTCGCCGTATCCGTGGCGCTCGATTCGAGATGTTTTGAATGGCACATCGTGTACCTGGCCGTCGGGCGGTTGTAGCAGCAGGTCTAAAGAAGGCAGCCACCGGGTACTGGTCCAAGAGGACGTTCGGCGTGTACCATGAATTAGGTGTCGCCTCTTGGGGCAAGCTTAAAGCTGACGTGGTTGCCGTGAACCGCAAAGGGCACATCGTTATAGTGGAGGTCAAATCTTGTTGGGCCGACTTTCACACCGATCACAAGTACCACAAGTACCTTCCGTACTGCAACCAGTTCTACTTTGTCTTCACCGACACCCTGTGGGCCTCACATAGCGATAGGATTGTCCTGCCCCGAGAGTGTGGTGTACTGGTTCTATCTTCGACTACGGGCTTAGTAGAGTCAGTACGCCCTAGCACCAACCGCAAGATGGAGCCGTCGGTAAAGAAGGATATGGTGCTTCGCATGGCCTGGAGAGCTGCGACATACTCCAAATATCAAGGAACACGCAGAACCCGGGTGTTCCTGCAAACTCAGTAATTTCATGTCTAACACATAAGCGACACCTCACTAGGAGCTCTATCTATGATTCCGCAAAGCAACATCTCCCCGGCCAATGAAGATCGCCTAGTCGCCCGGACGCTGGCCTCTCTACCTGACGATATCACAGGCTTCCGCGAGGCCAGCCAGCTCTACGGCAGCGAGTTTTTCGCCGATGAAACACCTTCTTTCAAACAGAAGTTGTGCCTTGCCTTGCGTAACAAGTACCAGCGCATTGGCACCAACAACTTCTGGAACACACACTCGTCTATCTAAACCACAGGTGACCTATGGCCCTACGTGCGGTATCTACGCTACACACGCCGAAAGAATTTAAGCTCTCCCGCGATGAGCGCCTGACAGGCTTCCTTCCCCTTTACGAAGCTCGTTATCGCGAACACGTCAGCTTGGTGATCAACTCCCTCGTTTTGCAGGGTTTTCTTCCTATGGCTCGCAACGATCGGTTCCTCACGGGCGTTAAGCGTCAGGTACTGAACGAGGTGCTAACGGCGCTCGTAGGTGACCTGAGGTCGCGGGCCAACAAGTCTATTCTGCGACCTTCCTCCGACCCTAAGAAACCCGGGTATGACTTCGAGTTCGAGCTTGTACCTGCGAGTACAGGAATGTTGCTTCTCACGAAGAAAGGTCAGATTACTTTCCTGGACTCGTGCGGCATCAAGATGTCGATGGCCGAAGAGGACAACTACCAAGAAGTAGATACTGTAGGGCTCGTGTTGACAGGAGAGGATGTACGCAACAACTGCGTGTCCTTAGGGCCAGTACTTCGCAACTCTTTAGCTTCTTCGCTCAAATCTATGAGCGTAGACTCGGAAGGTTCCATTACCGTAACCATGCACCTGACCAAGCGCGAAGTCGAATTCATGACTTCGACGCCGCTGATTGCTGTGCGCCCCGGTAACCTGTATGCGCTCCTGAGCCTCTGGGTGGCATCCACTTTAGGTAACACTACCCGTATGCCGGTCGCCAGCATGTCGATCACGCATATCTCCAAAGCCGTAAATGCCGCCTCTGCTGGCAAGGACGTCGCAGCACGGAACAAGAACAACAGCATCGTGGTTCTGGAAGAAGGTGGCCTGGCGTACATCCCGGACGTCGACCAGTCGGCTCA
>OFRF01000093.1_pt1 | contig 27588 bp, 26 predicted proteins | sample 1543081 | NCBI WGS metagenome assembly OFRF01 (sample SAMN07774232, study PRJEB24372) | wastewater metagenome
CGGAAGTGATTCATTCCCGCCACACGCCGCAACTAACGCAACGAAACCTCTAGACAAAATCCAGCAAATCACGGCAGAAGCAGACAAGTGGCGTTAATGGACAGGACCGGCGTTAGGTCTGACAGAGAGCGTGTGGCCCCATTTTCGCGTAGGCTCCCTCTCGCCTTAGCTGCGTAAAACAGCAAACGGCTTATTGCGCCCAAAGTGGCGCTATTTCCATTTCCCATCCCGCACGGCGGCTTGGTTTCACATCGGGGGCGATGTGGCACGAACGACCGCGCTTAGCTGGCACCAGTTCACTACTGCGCCGCGCGTGCGGGTACTCATACACCCTTCAACCTGAATAGGTTCTGAATGTCATCTCCCTGGCAGCAACTCAAATCGCCCCTCAATCAGATCGTCAGCGAAGCCCAATGGGTCGCTCATGCCCTGCTCGTCGGCGTGCTTCTCATCCTGCTCATCCAAGATCTCGGAATCTTTCGATTCAATCTCATCCCCGGCGGCTTCACGACATGGATCTACGCTGCCGGCTTCGCATACCTAATTCGCCGCTAAAGCCCCGGAGGCCCCCGCTATGCACTCCATCCCCCTCAACTTCCAAACCATTCAGCGCATCTTTCTCGTCATCGGTGTCGTTGGCCTGCTCGTCTCCTGCATGATGACCTACAAGTTTGGCTCGACCATGAGCTGGCTTCACGCTGTCGCGCTTTGTGCGGCTACCATCGTCGCTGCTTTCATCTTCCCGGCCAAGAAATTCATCAGCGATCTTGGCTTTACCGGAGCCGCCAAGTCTCTCAAAGTGCTTGGTGTTTTCTTCATCTGTCTGGAACTCTTTTCGCATCTCGGTTACACGATCGGAATGCGCGAGAAGTCCACGATGGAAGCCGGTGTTCAAACCGCTGCCTACGGACTTCAGCAAGAGTCGGTCAAAAGCGAAGTCGCCAACATGGATATGTGGCGCAAGCAACTCGCTGATCTGAAGGCCCGCAACGCCTCCCACATGGAGCGTAATCAAGGCTGGCTCGTTTCCGTCGATCCTGCGGCTATGGAAGCCCAAATGGCAGCTATGGACCAGAAGATCGAGAACGAAGCCAAGCGCGTCCGCTGCGCCCGCAAGTGCGAAGAACTCAAAACGCAGCGCGGCCAGCTCGCAGCCTTGATCGGTAACATCAAGGAAGAAAACGATCTGACCGCCCGCATTGAAGCGACCCAGCGTATTCTCGACGGCAAGACACAAACCGCAGTTGCAGCAAAGTCAGGCTTCAGCGCCGCCCGTGCTCAGACGGATTTCGTCAGCCAGCTTTATTTGATCGTATCCGGCACAGAAGCAGAGCAGGCGCTTAATCCCGACCAGACAACTCTCAGCGTGACCGGCATGTTGATCGGCCTGTTTATCGCTATTGGTGCAACAGCACTGCCGACGACAGCCTTCTACGTCGCATTCTTCGGTGCCAAAGCTCCAAAGTTCGACGAGGAAGACGAAATCACGCCGGCCAAAGTCTGGGACCGCCAAGCCAAGCGCAACGAAGCTGCTAAGGCCAGCATCAACATCCCCCGTACCCCCGCAATCCAGCCCATGCACACGAGAGAGATTGTCCGCACTGACAAAGGCGTATGGTCTGACCTCTCGGCAGCCCTTAGAGCATCGTAGGAGCATCAGCCATGGCCGTAATAGAAACGGTCCAGCAAAGAGCAGCCAAGACGCGCGCCGCTAACAATGGTGGCGTGCATCCTGGCGGAAGACCTGAGTTTCCCAATAAGAAGGAGGTTCAGAAAGCTATCTGTGACCTCATTGCGCAAGGCAAATCATTGCAGCGCATATGCAAGATGGACGGGATGCCGGACATTCGAACCGTCATCACTTGGCGTTGGGACGATCCTGAGTTTCACCAACAATACGTGCGGGCTCGGGAAGACCAAGCCGACTACTACGCTGACGAGATTACAGATATTGCCGATACTGAGACCGACGCCAACAAAGCTCGCGTTCGTATCGACGCCCGCAAATGGGTAGCCTCGAAGCTCAAGTGCAAGTCTTACGGCGACAAGATCACGAACGAGATCGCCAACAAGGACGGAGAGACGTTCGAAATCAAGGACTCGAATGCCGATGCGCGCCGAGTTGCTTTCATGCTTGGCCGCGCTGTAGGGCGCAATGAGCGTCAAAACGTAGAATCAGATTCTACAGAATGACAATCGCTCAGCGAGCCGCTGAAACTGTTTTCTAATGTCGCTCAATTTAGACGACATTATCGCCAGATTGAACGCCTTGCCCGAAAAGGAACGGGCTGAAGTCTCGGCGCTGGCGCGCAAGCACACGGCCCACATGAATTGGGTGCCCAATCCGGGGCCTCAGAGTGCGGCTTACGATAGCGATGCGGATCAGCTTTTGTATGGCGGTGAAGCTGGCGGCGGCAAAACCGATCTGCTGCTAGGTCTTGCGTCTCAGGAGCATGACCGTTCGCTATTGCTTCGCCGGGTCAACAAAGACGTTTCGTGGCTTGTGGACCGCATGGCCCAAATCCTCGAAACCCGCGACGGGTACAACGGCCAAGACGACCGCTGGACGATGCCAAGCGGGCGGGTGATCGACTTCTCAGGGTGTCAGCACCCGGGCGACGAACAGCGCAACAAGGGCCGTCCGAAAGACCTGATCGGCTTCGATGAGGCCAGCGACTTTCTCGAAAGCCAGGTTGAATTTATTCTCGGCTGGCTGCGATCTACTAAAGTCGGCCAACGGTGCCGGGCGGTATTCGCAACCAACCCGCCGACGAGTGTCGAAGGCGAATGGATTGTCCGTTGGTTTGCGCCCTGGGTCGATCCGCAGCACCCGCTTTACCCCTATCCAATGGGAAAGCTGCTGTGGACGTGCCGCGGCATTGAAGACGAATGGGTCTGGTTTGAAACACCCGGGCCGCAGACGATCAGCGGCGAAGAACGCAACACGATTTCGCGGACGTTTATCAGGTCCGGCCTAGGCGATAACCCGGATCTCGCGCGAACAAACTACAAAACGCAGCTTCAAATGCTGCCGGAAGAACTCCGCAAGCGCTATGAGCGCGGTGATTTCACTGCCGGATCTTCTGACGATGAGTTTCAGGTTATCCCAACCGAGTGGATACGGGCCGCGCAAGACCGCTGGAAAGAAAACGACGGCGAGCGCATGGAGACCATCGGCGTTGACATTGCGCAAGGCGGTAAGGACTGCACAGTCTTTGCGCCGCGATGGTCTGGAAGGTCTGTCACCCATTGGGTTGACCGGCTGAAGAAGTGGAAGGGGTCGGAAACCCCGGACGGTGCGTCGGTTGCTGGCCGGGTTGTGACGCATCAAATGCACGCCGCTCAAATCAACGTCGATATGGGCGGCGGCTGGGGTGGCGCAACGCTGGAAAAGCTCAAAGAAGCTGAGCTTCCCGTTTATGGCTTTGTCCCGTCTGAAGGGTCAGAGTCCATGACCTCGGACGGCCGGCTGAAGTTCAAGAATAAGCGTGCTGAGGCAACGTGGCGCTTGCGGGAACTGTTGGACCCGATGAGCCGCGAGACAGTAGCGCTCCCGCCTGATCCTCAGTTGAGGGCCGATTTGGCGTCGTATCGCTGGAAACTTATCAGCGGCGGCGTGATCCAAATCGAAATGAAAGAAGACATTAAGAAGCGGATTGGCCGCTCGCCTGACGATGGCGATGCGGTCATTCTCGCAATGGCAACCGGCAAAGTTCGCGTTCAACCGCGCCGCAACGATCACAGTGCGAGCAGTATGCAGTCGCACGCCACGGTTTCACGCATTGGCATTCGGAGACGCTAAGACATGACCGCAGCTTTCGGCAAAATGCCAGCAGTAACGCCTCCCAAAGAGCCGGACCCGGTTCGCTTGCCATCGCCCGACGATCCCGAGGCCCTCATGGCCCGCAAGAAAAAGATGCAGGATGAAATGCTGGCCCGTTCCGGCAAGTCCTCGACGCAACTTTCAGGAGATAGCGCAACGCAGCAGGCCTACTCCCGGACGACGTTGGGCTAATGGACGATAACGCACTCGAACTGTGCAAACGGGCTGATCAGCGCTTTGCAAAGCGTGCTCAGCTTGACACGTTCCGGCAGGAAATCGCGCTGAACTTCGCGCCTTGGCACGCTTCGTTCACGTCAGAACTCATGTGGGGCGAAGATTTCGCATCCCATTTGATCGACGGAACGCCGCTGTTGCTGGCGCGGGATTTCATTGGGCAGATTGGAGCCATGCTTCGTCCCCCTGGCAAGCAATGGTTCTGGCATCGCTCAGCCCATGACAGCGTTAATAACGATGTGACGGCGCGGGAATATCTCGACTGGCGATCGTCGCAGATGATGCGGATTATGACGGACCGCGTGACCGGGTTTCATCGTGCAGCCAAGCAGGCTGATGAGTTTTTCGGGTTCTTTGGCGATGCGGTCATGTCCGTCGATACCAACGACATGCAGGACCAGCTTCGCATTCGTTCGTGGCACGTCAAAGACTGTGTGTGGGCAGTAGGACATGAAAACCGCGTCGATACGATCACCCGCAAGGAATTGGTGTCGGCCCGCGTCATGCGTCAGCGCTTTGGCGAAGACAAGTTGCACGAGAAGGTCAAGGAAGCCTGCGAGAAAAACCCAGATTTAGAGTTTGAAATCCGGCATGAAGTCCTGCCAGCAGATGAATACGACTACTACAAAAAGGGTATGAAGCGGAAAGGCGGTCAGTACGCCTCGATCTGGATTGACGTAACGAACAAGAAGGTTCTGCGCGAGTCCACGACGACAACATTTCGCTATGTGGTGCCGCGTTGGGTGACGCTGCCACATATGCCGAACGGGCTAAGCCCTGCGACCACGATAGCGCTGCCCGATGCGCGGTTAATTCAACAGCAAGCTTTGGCCATCCTCGAAGCGGCTGAAAAGCAGATCAATCCGCCGCTGATAGCTTACTCCGACACGATCCGGGGCGATGTTCGCTTAGAAAGCCGGGGCATTACTTGGGTTGACAAGAGCTACGACGAACGCACGGGTGACCCAATTCGTCCGCTCGAGCTGGGGAAAAACTTCCAGCTTGGCGTTGAAAGTCTTATGCGGACGGAATCGCAGTTAACCCGCGCATTCTTCCTCGACGTTCTCAGGATGCCGGACACACGTAATTCTAAGTCCACCTTAGAAGTGCAGTTTAAGATTGACGAATACGTTCGCGCGGCTCTGCCGTTGTTCGCTCCAATTCAGACTGAATATAACGAAGCCCTGCTGTATGAAGTCGATAAGATCATTGAGCTTTCAGGCGGCTATGATGACCGCGAGATGCCTCAGATCCTGAAGAAATCGGAACTCCAGTATCAGTGGGATAACCCGCTGTCTGACATGGTTGAACGTCAGAAGGTTCAACAGGTTTCTGAAATCTCGCAACTTGGCCAAACGATTGCAGCGCTTGAAGCCGCAGCCGCACAAGCTCCGAGCTTGAAGCAGGTCAACGCGGTCAAGATGTTCCGCGAGAGTGCGATTGCAATTGGTGCCTCAGCTTGGCTGCTGACAGAAGACGAAGCAGCGGAAGAAGGCCAAGCGATCGCTGAGCAACAGCAAGTGCAGCAGGCCATCGCTGCGGCTCCAAACATCGCGCAAGTGGTCGATAGCGGCGTAAACGCTGCACAAGCTACAAGCCAGATCCCGATGCAGGAAGGGGCGGCATATCCAATGCTGCCAGCATAACGGATGAAAGATTACGACTGGTCTAAAGCCGACGCGAACAGGGTCAAGACCGTGTTCGATGGAACTGCCGATCCGCATTCACAGCGGCAAGCAGTGGTTCACATGGTTGAGATCCTGTGCGGTATCAATCAAATCGGCTTCGATCCTGAAAACCCGCACATGACCGCGTTTAATGCAGGCCGCCGTTGGGTGGCTCGCCAGATCCAGAATGCGATCACAATCCCGCTCGACAAACTCGTGAAAGAGGAACCGAATGAGCCTCGACCAGTCCACCCAATCAGCACAACAGAGCGCGCCGCCAGAGCAGCAGTCGCAGGCAGCAAGCCCGCCAAGCGACCAGTCTCAGCCAGCTAACGGCTCGTCTCAGCCGTCTACGCCGGGGCTTGGCGCTACTGCATCGGGAACCACAGCACAGCCAGCGGCCGCCGGTGGCGAACAGCCGAACCGTGGCATTGGTGACAATGGCGGACCTGATTGGCGCGCGATGCTCGCTGGTGAAGATGCCAAGGCGCTTGAACGCTTCGCGCGCTACAAGACGCCGGCCGATGTTGGCAAAGCACTGATCGAAGCTCAGACGAAGCTCTCACAACGCCCTGAAATGCCAAAGCTGGCCGATAACGCCACGCCGGAACAGATCAGCGAATACCGCAAATCTATGGGCGTTCCGACAGAAGGCACGCTTGAAGCGTATGGGGTGAAAGCTCCCGACGGCTACAAGATGAGTGACGCCGAAAAGGGCGTTCTCGGTGACTTCGCCAAGCTCATGCACGCAAAGCATGTCCCGGCTCCGATCGTCAAAGAGGCGACCGATTATTTCTTTCGCCAGCAGTCCGCGACCGAACAGGCATTGGCCCGCCAAGACATCGATAAGCAGAAGGAATGGCAGGGCGTTCTACAAGACAAGCTCGGCCGCGAGTTTGAGCCGATGATTGCCGCTGGCGAAGCGTTTCTAAACCAGCACTTCAGCGATAACCCAGACGCCAAGAACGAGCTTTTGAACGCGCGTCTGCCAGGCGGTGGGCGCTTGGGTGATAACCCGGCATTCATCGAGATGATTATTGATCTCGGCATGAAGAACGGGTTCACCGATCGCATTGAGGCGAACAGCCTTGAGAGTGGCGGCAAGAGCTTGGAAGCTCAGCAGAATGAATTGGAAGCGCTGCGCAACACGGATCGCACGCGCTATAACCTGCCAGAGACGCAGGCCAAGTTGGACAAGATCATCGGTCTGCGCCTAAGCCGTGGCGAGATCGACGAACTCGGTAATCCGGTTCGCAAGCGCCGTAGCGCTTAAAGGGTTTTCAAGTACCCGAGTGGACACCCCGCCATAGCGGCCCGCTCAATCAAACGTGCGTCAAACGACTATCAGCATCGCCCCTGAAAGACTGAAACGCGGCCCGAAAGGACACCCCGCGCGACCAGTCACGCATCAGGACACCCGAAGCCAGGTCATCCCCAATCCATCCAGCCTGCCGCTCCATAGGATGCGGGCAAGATACAGGGTGCCGTCATGGCTACGCCCGAAGCAATCAAATATCGCCGGGAATTTATCGGCGCATTCAATACCGGTGTGACGCTCCTTGCAGATCGTTTCACGCCGGAATCTATGGACATGGGCCGCTCGGCCGTGTTCGACGTGACCGCAGTTGGTGGCCGTATGGCAACCCGCTCAATCGATGGCCGTATCCCGCGCACGAATGTTTCTGATACGCAGGTTACGTGCTCGCTGACAGAATACGTCAAGAAGTTTGAAGTCACCGACTTTGAAGCCTTCGTGTCGCAGTCTGACGAACGCGCCAAGATGAATCATCGCATCATGGAAAGCGTCAATCAGGAAATGGATTACACCATCCTGAACGAACTCGCGAACGCCTCGACCACGGCAACGGGTTCTGGCGCTGCGATTACGCTCCCGCTCGCAACGCAGGTTATTGCCCAGCTTGGTGTCAACCAAGTTCCGGTCAATCCCAACGATGTGACGTGGATCGTCTCGCCGCACATGGAAGCCAAGCTGCTTCAGCTCACGGCCTACACGTCGTCGGATTACGTCAGCACGCGACCAATCGAAAGCACCAACGGTTTTGAGAACATGCGGAAGATGCGCAAGTTCTTGAACGTCGGTTTTATCGTGCATCCGAACTTGCCCGGTGCTGGCTCTGGCGCGTGCACAACCTACCTTGTGCATCGCCGTGCGCTTGGCTTGGCCACCCCGTCCAACCAGACGAAGTATTCGGCTGGGTACGACGATCAAGACCACTACCACTACGCATCGGCGACTTTGAAGATGGGCGCGAAGATCCTGCAGAACGCCGGAATCCTCAAGTTCGTTCACACCGACGTTTAATCTGGAGGCTTATAACATGGCTTACAATTCCGCTGGACTTTACGTCCTTTCGAACACGGGTCGCCGTCGTATTTGGTGCCTTGAGACGGTCGATGCTGTCGGTGATGCCGATGAGACCGGATACATCACGGACGCTTCGACGACAGCGTCTGGCAAAGGTGTGGCTGGCAAGGGGCTTCAGCTTGGCGACCTCGTTTGGGTCGTTGTGGTGAACAACGTGGCCCTCGCACCGGCCGCACAGACCGTTTCAGATGTCGGCTGGTACTTTGTCTCGGCCGTCAATGCTTCTACGGGGGTCGGCACGATTACCGCGTGCGGCGCAACCTAAACGATATGAGGGCGGGGGATTGTCTCCCGCCCTTTACCTATTGACGAGGACACATGGACCAGAACCCGCACGCTCGCCCCAACAGTCTCGAAGCCGCGCAAGATTCCTCGATCACTTGGCGGCATTTTGCGCCGGTCGGCGTCACGCTTGAAATGTGCCAGCGCCCTGACTACTGGCGAAATGTTCTTCGCGAAGTCGGTCAGCAGCGCATTGTCGGCCGCAACGCTTGGAACCGTATTGAAATCCTCGCTGAAGACGGATCGTGGGAAGCCGAACTTCGCGTGATCTCGGTGGCTGATGGGTTGGTATCGACCCGCCTGCTTCGCGAGTGGAGCGAGCCTGTTAAGCCAGGGCGCAAGGCGTCTGTTCCTGAAGGCTACACGGTCGAGATGATCACGGGCAACGGTTGGCGCGCGGTTGATCCGAACGGCAACGTCATCGCGTCGAAGCTCCCCGTCGAAGACCAGGCAATCAAAGCAGCGGTATCTCATAGCAAGAAGGCAGCAGCTTAAATGGCAGCTCCAGACCCAAACCTGACAAGTCCGCCCGCGCAATGTGTGTCAGCCGTGCTTATGGGCTGGAACGAAGCCGCTGGCGAAATGCGTATCGCGACGGTAGACGCGAACGGCAAGCTTGAAACGACTGCATCTGTGTCTGCGGGTGATGGCCCTGCGACGGGAACGATTACCAGCGTCAACGACGCTGCGACTAGCACTACGATCCTTGCAAGCAACGCCAATCGCAAGGGTGCGACGTTCTTCAATGAATCGACGGCGATTTTGTATCTAGCGCTTTCGGACACGACCGCAAGCACGACTGTCTATTCGGTGCAAATCCCGGCCGGCGGCTACTTCGAATTGCCGGTGTGTGACGGCGGCGTCTACACGGGCAGCATAGCTGGCATTTGGGCATCTGATGCAGCTGGCGCGGCACGCATAACGGAGCTGACATAATGCCTCTATACCCGTCATTCGGCGGCACAGCCGGAACAACCGACAACGCTCTTGTGAGGGGCGACGGAACGTCTGGGAAGGCAATCCAAGGGTCGTCTGCGGTTCTTGATGACAGCGGCAACCTCACATTGCCGGATGCTGCTACTTTTCAAATAGGTGATACGGCCGGCGCGAGTGGCGGAAATCTTCAATTCACGGCCACTGATCAGTATGCAATTTTTGTTGCCCGAGCTGCTGGAGTGTCGCGGGCGCAACAGATCGTTGATGTGGCATCGGGCAACTATTTTTTCGATGCCGCTGGAGAGTTTCGGTTCCGCGACGCAGTGAACGGTGCGACACGCTTCGTCATATCAAACGCCGGAATCCCAATCCTGCGCGGCTACACAGTCGCCGGCTTGCCGGCAGCGGCCACGTACACTGCGGGCCTGATCTATGTTTCGAATGGCACGGCGAACAAGCGCTTGGCCATCAGTGACGGAACAAACTGGCGGTTTCCTGACGGAGCAATCGTATCATGACGGAAATTTCCGACTACACGTCATCGACGGCCCTACGCGCGTTCTTCGGCGGGCGAACAGAACGCGCGACTTCGCGAGCGTTTGCGCTTGAGACGTTTGTCCTTGATTGGGCAGCCACGGGCGCAGTTGACATCTTCAAGGGGCCTGGTCCTGATCCGACAACGCTGACCGGCTACGGCAGCGGCAAGCTGTGGCTGCGCACGAACACGGGCGTCAACGCAACGGCCGGGAGCGTCCGCATTTGGAACGGTTCGTCACCTGCATCGAGCGAATCGAATTGGCCTTTGCTCACCAAGGCGCTGTTCCTGACATACCTGGGGCTGACATCAAGCGGCGTTCTCGAGGCGAGCTATGCCACGCGAGCGGCGGCGGCGGCTGCAACGATCGACGCGAGCAAGACTTATCTGGTGGTGAACGGCTTTGCCAGTGTTCAAGATGGGGGCGGCGGCCTGTATCGAAAGCTAGGGTCAACGCCTTCCCCGGTAAAGCTGTGGCACTTTCAAAGCGTAGACGGTGCCTATTGGGAGTTGGTGCCCGAGGACAACGTCGTCAGCGTCAAGCAGTTGGGTGCCAAGGGCGACGACTCGACCGACGACCGCGCAGCCATTCAAGCGGCAATGGACTATTGGGCACCATTCACCACGCCGGCCGCATCAGGCGGGGCAGTGTTTCTTCCTACGGCTGTTTACCGTGTCGGCGCGTCGCTCGATATGACGGGCTATCACGGGCTCATGATCTACGGTTCAGGTCCGCTCGCGACGGAAATCAAGGCAACCGGAAACTTCCCGGTCTTCTTCCATTCGTCTTCTAGTGCCGCGCCTCTCAACAAGGCGACCATTCGGGGCATGACAATCCGAGGCGGAGGCAATACGAACGCGCTTGCTCACGGCGTCTCGTGGACGTGGGCGAACGGCTGCGAAATCTCGGATGTGGTGTTCTACGGCTGTTATTATGGGCTGTATCTGTCGCATCAGTGGCAGACTGTGTTGTCCGATCTCTACGCACACGGTGGCGGCGCGGATAGGTGCAACACCGGCATCTATATGGCCGAGTCCGACACGTCATTTGTTGACAACGCGGTAATCGCGTCTGGCTGCGTCATGACGCAGTGCATAGCCGATGGATACAGAATCCTCAATGGACAGGGCAGCAAGTGGTCGAGCTGCGAAGCCGGAGCCTGTAACATTGGGTGGAACATTGGAAATGTTGGGGCAGGTCCGCCGCCATGTGAATGGATGCATTTTGCCAATTGCCTCGGAGACAGCTGTACTCAGTATAATTTCCTTCTTCAGAAGGGTTCCGCGCCCTACGTCGGTAAAATGTCGTTCGTGGGTACTTGGAGCGGGAATGCAGGCATTCACGGGATTGGCATTAGCGGCGGTGAAGATATCTCGTTCGCAGGCGGCGTGAATGCCGGCAATACGCAGGCCGCAATATATCTCACTCAATGCACGAAAGTTGTTGTCTCCAGCATGGCTTGCTATGGAAACAACGAATCCGCGACTGCTGGCGTGTATGACATCACCATCTCGGCCGGCACTTACAACGTCATAACCGGGAACACGTTAACGTCGCAAACGGGAACGCAAAACTTCGGTGAGGTTGCCGCGACGGATTCCAATTCGATCGTAGGTAATTCGTTTCTGAATGGCGCAACGATTGCCGGCGCGAACACCAAGTGCCGCGCAAATCAGGGGCTCACAACATCGAAGAACGGTTCTGCAACCCTGCTGAACGGCACAAGCTCAATTGTGGTCACACACGGCCTGGCTGTTACGCCGACGTTGGACGAAATTGTCTTGCAAGCTCGCGCGTCTATGGACGCGGTTGGCCTGAAGGATCTTTGGGTGTCTGCAGTCGGCGCAACAACGTTCACGATCACAGCCAACACCAACGCGACGGGCAATCTCGTGATTGCGTGGCAAGCCAGATGTAAGGTCTGACAATGGCAGCAACAACCAAGCTGATCGTCTATAACGAGGCCCTGCGTGAGCTTGGTTCGCACCCGCTTGCAAACCTGACAACGGCCAACACCCGACTTCAAGAGCTAGACGGGGCGTTTAGCCATGCAGTCGAATACGTTCTCTCTCGTGTCGATTGGAATTTTGCGCGCCGCCGATCGGCATTGACGGGTACGGCTGACACGTCATTTTCGCCGTATTCCTACAGGTACGCGCGACCGACAGACTATCTCCGCAAGTTATGGATTAAGCTTGCGGCTGGTGATGAGTTCCAAATCGAGCACACGGAAACCGGGGCGGTTATCTACGGCTTCGAAACAAACGCGCTCATGGAATACATTTCCGACCATGCCGACAATTACGACCCTGCTAACTGGCCGCCGCACTTTACACGCTGCATGGTCTTGTATCTTGCAATGCTGGTCGGGCCGAAACTTGCCCGCGCGGTCGATGCCAATACCAACGAGCTATATCAAAAGCTCGATATGGCGCTGTCGGACGCTGAAAGCGTAGAAGCTGTTTATGCCAACAACAGCCAAATTCCGACAAACCGCAACCGCGTCATGCGCCGCGCGCTGGAGATGATCGGTCAGCAGCTTGGTGGGTCAATTTCGATTGGTGCTCATGTTGATCAACAGCGCTGGTCAATGAACAAGGCGTGGGATTCTGCCATCCGTTATGTACTGGAGCAGGCGGCTTGGAACTTTGCGACGAAACGAGCGCTGTTAACTGTCGGCCAAGAAGCGGGCGACGTCATGCCTGGAACAGAAATCGGCGGTATTGTTGAGGGTTATTCTGTCGAAGGTGCCGAAGGCGATGCCGAAACGCCGTTCGATAACTACTCGTTCGCAGGCTTTACCTATGCTTGGTATTTTCCAGACGATTTCCTACACAAAAGTTGGATAAAGTCAGGAGCGCAGCACGACTTCGAAGTTCGGCATCAGATCGTTAGAGACGCGATATTCACCGATCGCGAGCCGTGCGTTTTGGAGTACATCGCAGAAGACGACTGGACAACGGACCCCGACAATTGGCCGGAAACAATCGTCGAGACGGTAGCCGCACGGCTCGCCATGATGATTGCGCCAGAACTCGCAGTCGAGAAAAGCGGCAGCGGACGCCAAAAGGTGACGGCACCGCAAGTTCGCGAACGTCTTGAGATGACATTTATGCGGGCGCTTGCTGACGCAAAGATTAAAGACGCAATTCAGCAGGAGCCAAAGACGTTGCCGCTTGGTCGGTTTGCGCGGGCGCGTATGGGGTCAATTGGGTCAAGTTCAATTAGGAGATGTAATTGATCGATAGCCTCTTTGGCCTGTTCGGGTTCGGCGTCGTCGCCGGGGCCGTCGTGACGGGTTACGTTATTCAGCGCTGGCCGCATGTGTTCGGGCTAAAGCGCAATGGCTAGATCACACCAGCTTTTATACGCCCTCAATGCCGGCGGCGTCGATACGGACGCTTTAAGCCGAATTGATCTTGAAAAGATGCGGCTTGCGGGGCAGGCACCGGTTCGCAATTGGCTGCCGACTGTGCTTGGCCCGATGACATTGCGGCCTGGATTGGAGTCGCTTTATACGTTGACCGCGGTGACGCGGCCTGTAGCGTTTGTCCGGGATAGCCTGACGACGGCAATCATTGGGTTTTCAGATCAGACAATCACGATCTTTGGGGCTGATGGTGTCCCGGTTCAAGTCAATAGCGTGTCGTCGTCTGTTACCAATTCGACGTTTACATTCGGCGGCGGTGGGTGGTCTGATGTATCGGATACCGGAGCCGGAACGGACGGCACCGCTACGCTTGGCGTGTCGGGTTCGGTTTCGATGGTTGCAACCCGCTGGCGGGCGGCGGCGACCGAGCAGTCTGTTTCTATCTCAGCCCCGGATCAATCGGTTGCTCACACCTTGCGCGTTGAAGTCTCACGCGGGCCGGTGTTCTTCCGGGTGGGGTCGTCGTCTGGTGCGCAAGACGTTGTAAGCGAAGTTCGCCTTGAAGCTGGCGTTCACAAACTGACGTTCACGCCGAACGTGGCGACGATTTATCTTCGGTTTCGGTCGGAAGAACGCGTTGTCCGGGCTGTATCGCGGTGCCAGTTTGAAAACGTGCTGCTGGGCGGTGCTGGAAATCTGACACTCCCGACGCCCTGGACTGAAGCCCGCTTGCCCTATCTCTCTTGGGACCAATCTGCCGATGTGATGTTTATTGGGGATGGTCTCTATCAACAGCGCAAACTACAACGGTTCGGCGCGTCAAGCTGGTCAATCGTTACCTATCAATCGCGCAACGGGCCATTCAAGTTCCCGGAGTCAGACAAGATCGCGCTGACGCCTTCGGCCTATACCGGCAACGGAACTCTGACGAGTAATATTGCGTATTTTAATACCGCGCACGTCGGCACGATGTTTGAACTTACCCACCCGGAACAGCACGTTATTGACGAGCTTCACGCCGTCGATCAAATCACGGATTACATTTCAATCCGGGGGCTGTTTTCGTCAACCATCACCTATGACGACCGGAATTTTGGTTATAATCTCGACTTTGCAACGGGAACTTTTGTCGGAACGATTGTTCTTGAAAGTTCAGCAGATCCGAACGCCGAATTGTGGACCGTCACAGAAGAGTTCCCCGCTGGTGCGGCTGCGACCTACAACGACGAACAGTCTAATCTTTTGATGCACTACCGGCTTCGGGTCAAAGCCTACACGTCCGGGTATGCCATTGTGTCTCTCGTCCAGTTGGCAGGCAGCACTACGGGCAAAGTTCGGATTACGGAATACAATTCTTCAACGTCGGTCAACTATGAGACGATTGACCGCTTGGGCGGAGTGACGGCAACGCGCGATTGGCGGGGTCCAGTTTGGTCAGATGCGCTTGGGTGGCCTCGTGTCCCGTGTTTCAGAGACGACCGGCTGCACTGGTTCTCAGGCGACAAAGACTACGCGTCGATTGTGGATGACTATGAGAACTTCGACGATACGACGATAGGCGATAGCGGGCCGATTACTAGGTCTGTTGGGTCTGGATCGTCTGAAGGCGTTCGCTGGGCCGTCGATATGGACCGCTTTGTTATTGGGACGACGGGTTACACAGCCGCCATTCAAGCGTCAGACTTCAACGAAGTTGTGACCCCGACAAGCTACACGATCCGGCGCGGGCCAACGATTGGCGCATCTTATGTTCCACCAGCGCAGGCCGACGATGTTCTGATTATGACCGATCGATCAAATACCAAGCTTTATGATTTATCGGTTCCTGAATCGGCGTCGAAGCTCAAGAGCATGGAACTGACCAGGCTTAATCCTCGGGCTGTGCGAGCGGGCGTGGTTGCTATGGATATTCAGCGCCGCCCTGATACGCGGGTTTACTGCGTGCTTGAAGACGGGACGTGTGCCGTTCTGACCTATGACAAGGACGATAAGGTCGTAGCGTTCACGGTCATTGATACCGATGGCGACTTTGAAGACGTGTGTGTGCTTCCAGCCGACGATCAAGACGACGTTTACTTTATCGTCAACCGCAACGGCGGGCGCTACTTGGAACGGCTCGGCAAGGAAGCCGATCAGGAAAGCGTATCGACGTGCGCGGTGCTCGACGGGTTTAAGGAACTGACGGGTTCCGTGTCCGCGATTACCGGCGCTTCGCACCTAAACGGCAAGACGGTTTCTGTTTGGGCTGATGGTGCGCGGCGATCAGACGTTGTTATTTCGGGCGGTGGGGCGGCGCTTGGCGCGACATACGCACGAGTGATCTATGGGATTGCGTATGATGCTGAGTTTCTATCGGTGAAGCTCGCCTATGCGGCACAGCTTGGAACGGCCATCGGGCAGACCAAAATAGTGCGGCAAGCGGGCCTCATATTATCAAATTCGTGTGTAGATGGGATTCGCATCGGCAAGGATGCGACCTATACTGATCCGATGCCTGATTTTGTCGATGGCGCGTTGCGAACAGCAAGCCAGTTTTTCACGCACTACGACGAAGATATGTTTCCAATTCAATCGGAATGGAACACGGACAGCCGGATTTATCTAAAGACAAATTCAGCTTACGGGCCTGTCACGGTGCAAGCCATCGTCTTGGATGTGGAGACACGCGAGGGTGTACCTCCGAAGGGCAACTGACGACGATTGGCGGGTGGTGCTCGGCACCAATGCGCCGTCTGAATGGTTTGGTCTGGTTGCCGAAAGCTACATGATCTTAGGTATCGGCGGGGCGTTTGTTGGAAGTGACGGGCGATGGTGGGCAACATTCCGCAGGGTGCCGGGGGTTCGCCATACCTTGACGGCGCATAAGGCGGCAAGGTTGACCCTCGATATAGCCCGCGATCTTGGCATTAAACTTTATGCCATTGCGGACGAAGAAGTTGGCGGGTCCGAAGTTTGGCTTTCGCGTTTAGGGTTCAAGAAAACAGACGAACATTTCAAGGAAAGGGCTGTCTGGGAATGGACCCCGTATCAATGACCATCGCCAGCGCTGTGATCGGCGCTGGTTCTACCATGCTCGGGGCGGTCGCATCATCTAATCAGATGAAGGCGCAAGCCTCGGCAGCCCAACAGCAGGCCAACATTGAAGGCGAATGGTCCAAGCGCAAGGCCCTTGAAGATGCGGCGAGCGCTCAAAGCGAAGCTTCAAACCGGACGCGCGAAGCCAAGTTCCTGCAATCGAAGCTGACGGCGGCGGCGGGCGGATCTGGGTCACGGGCTGATGATCCGACTGTCATGGCTCTTTGGGGTGATATTGGCCAAGAGGGCCGCTATGGCTCGCAACAGGCGCTCGCTGCGGGTAATCAGGCGATGGCCGGGGCTACCTACCAGCGCGATTTAAACTCGTGGTCTGCGAATACCAACGCACGCATAGCCAAGAGCGGGGCGCAAGCAACGCTGATTGGCGGGGCTTTAGGCAGTGCTAGTCAGATTGCGGGCGGGTTTGCACAAAGCCGGATGGCAGGGCGCTATGGCCAGCCGCAGAGCAATTCTTACAGGTACGGCTAAGCAGATATGGCAAAACTTCCGTCAGCCTTCGACATTCAGCGCCGCGCTACGCCATCGGCTACGCCAGGTGTTCGGGTAAGTCAGATCGACTATAGCCCTATGGAAGCTGGCGCTAAAGCGATTGCGCGCGGTGTTGGTGAAATCGGAAACCAACTCTCGATCTATGCCAAGGCCCAAGATGAAGTTGGCGACTACGAGACTAAAAAGAAGCTGATTGAATTTAACCTTCAGACCGAAATGGATTTGGAGGAAAAAAAGCGTGTCATGCCGGAAGGCGGCACGGGATTTGCTCGGACATTTCAGCAGGACTACGACAAGCGGGCGCGCGATTTCTTTAAGCTGATCCCGCCTGATCAACGCGATAAGGTCGATTTCGCTCTTGTTCATCAAAACGCCACCCTGACCGAACGGGCGTCGAAGTATGAGCTTGCGGAAAAAGACCGTTCGACCCGTGACGGGCTGGTGACGACGCTCGAAACTTTAAGCCGTGTCGTCGAAGGCAACCCAGACCGCAAAGATGTTGAGCACCAAAAGGGCCTATCGCTGATTGATACGGCACCTTTAGAGCCAAGCACCAAGCACACGTTGCGCAAGCTCTACGGCGAACAGGTCGATGAAATCGCAGCCCGGACCAAGATTAAAAGCGCTTCGACGGCGGCACAGTTTAAATCGATCTCGGATGAGCTGAACGCCAGAACGCCGGGTGCGGATCTGACTTCGACGCTGACCAGCGGCAAAGCACGGGGCCGTGCAACCGGCTGGACGGCCAGTGATCCAACGTGGGCGAAACTTAACCCATTCCAAAAGGCGGCTGCCATGTCGCTGATGGAAGCCGACAAGATGGACGCCCGTGACGCTAAGAATGCGTTGGGTGCGATGATTAATCGGGCCGCGAAGAATGGTGAAGACTTAGGCGCTCACGTCAGTCAGAAAATTTATCAGCCGACGATTGAGCCGGGGCAGCAGCGCCGCCTTGGCATGATCTTGAATAGCCCTCAGTTCCAACAGTTGACACAGTGGGCAGAAGCCCGCGCGGCTGGGCAAGAACCTGACCCTGTAAACGGTGCCACGCATTTCTTAGCGCCTGAACGGACGATGCTGGAACTCGAAAGGTCCGATCCGCAGAAGTATAAGAACTGGGGGCCGCGCGGCGCGAACTGGACCGGGTTCGATGAAACGACCGGGCAATATAAGGGCGTCGTCACTAGAGATAAAAGCCATGCGTTCTTAGCGCCTGATGGGGCCTATGACGGGGCGGGGCCTGCTTATGAGGGGCCTTATAAGAATCTGAGCTTCGACAAGCGCGACCAGCTTGCCAATGAGCTTCGCCGGCAGCGAAACGAAGTCGGCAAAAAGCTGATCGACGAAATTCAGGAAGTCGAAAAGACGGCGGTTGCGGGTAAGCTCACGCCGAACTTTCTCGATCTGGCGACGAAGGTTCAATCGTTCGATGATCCGGCTTTAACGTCCCGGCTGCAATCGGCCGGCATGAAAGCGCAGTTGACCTATGACATGCGGGTTGCGCGGCCTGAAGAAGCCGCCGCTAAAGCTGCTGAGGCTCGGCGTCGAATTGGCCCCGCCGCAACGCCTGTTCAACTTGAACTTGTCGATCATCTGGAAAAGATCGCAGACAAGGTGCGAACCGAAGTTCGCAAAGACCCGCTCGCCTGGGCCAATGAAATCGGGGCGATTAAGATTGAAGCGATTGATTTCAATTCGCCGGATCTTGGCAGCCAACTCAAGAAGCGGGCGGAAGATGCGGCTAAAGTCTCACGCTACTACGGGATACCGCCTCGGCTGTTTACGGACGCACAAAGGGATGCTTTGTCCGATGGGGTCAAGGCTGGCGGTCAAGCGCTGGTTGGCACGATTGGCAAAATGTCGGAAACCTGGGGACCGGAGTTGACGACGCTAGCGGTCAAGGAAATCTCGGACAAGGTGCCTGAAGCGGCGGTTGCCGGGTATCTTCTCGCCAACAAGATCAACCCGCAAACGGCAATTGATATTTCAACGACCCTGCAACGCCGGCAAGATCCGAACTACCGCCCTGCCAATCTCCCGAGAACGCAGAGCGAACCGATTGCTCTGGAAGTCCTGGGTGATGTTTATCGGAACTTCCCGCCCCAGCAGAGAGACGCCATTCTTGGCGCTGCGGATGCGGTATTTGAAGCGCGGATAGCTAAGAGCGTAGATCCGAAAACGGACGCGCCGGAATACTATAAGAAGGCGCTCGCTGAAGTGGTGGGCGTTCGGCAAGATCCGCAAGGCAATACCTACGGCGGGCCGGTATCGACGGCCAAAAGCGGCTGGTTTGGGGCGGGCAAAGATAAACAGATCATGCTGCCGTCTACATGGCGCAATGACAAATGGCGCGACGTTCTCGAAAGCGTGACGATTTCCGATCTGGCATCGACCGGCCATCCGTTGCCGATGGATAGCAACGGCAAACCTTTGAGCATGGTCAAAATGGCCAATGCCCAATTGGTTCAAGTCGGGCCGGATAAGTTCGCGGTTGCGCTTGGCGATCCGGCAACACCTGGCAATGAACAGTGGGTGAGCACGGCAATGCCAACTGAATTTGGCGCGGTTCGTCAGCCGTTTGTGTTAGACTTTTCACGCATCGAACGGGTGGCGCGCAAGCGGATGCCAAGCGCATTTTGGGCGGACTGAGTTAGCGGATTTCGTCCAGGGCTTCCCACGTCAAGCCCGCTCCGAGTAACCCGCAAATCAGCGGGCCTAACGAATAGAGTTTGATGGTGACGCCTAAAAAAGTCTGGGCGAACCAATCCAGTATGAGTGCTCCGAGTACGTAAGCGGCGACGAATGCCGCGCTGCACGCGACGATCCTAACAAGGACACTCAGCAGAAAACCCATGTTCTTCACAAAGCCCAATATCCCACTCTCCAACAGCTTCTATACCGAACCCGTCGAAAGAGTCGATCCGGCAAACCCGGCTTCGCTTTCGGAACAGTTCGGCCAGGCCCGCAAGGAAGACGATGCGGCCCATGAAATGCTATCAGAATACTGGAACTATGGGAAGGTTCAAGCGGACCACCGCCGCAAGGTCAAAGACTTGACCGGGGTTGATATTCCAGGGCCTTCCGAAATTACCTTTGGCTATTTTGATGAAGACGGCCCGTCGAACAAAGCGCGGTTCTATGCTGATCTGCAACAGTACCGCGACGACGGCGGCACGGGGTCGCAAGTCAGCTTTTATGAGCAATGGAGTGAAAAAGTTTACCGCGAACGTCTTGAGGCCTTGGCGGTAAAACACCCCGACAAGCGGTCGCAAATCATCCCGGAAATGACGTTCGAAGAACAGGGGTATGCGGCGCGGAATCGCGAAGTCAAAACGTCGGAAGACGTTTGGAAGCGGTCACGGCAGACGACACTTGACCGGGCGGCGTGGCTCGCGGGTTCTGTCTGGGGTTCGTTCGATGACCCCGTAAACCTTGTGACACTACCGCTTGGATTTGGTGGCAAGGTCGCGACGGGTGCGCGCGGGGTAGCGATGGGCTTCCTCAAAGCGGGCGCTTCGAACGCGGCGATTGAAGCCGGGATTCAACCGTTCGTTCAAGACTATGCGGGGCGAGCCGGCGATGTGAACGGCTGGGTTCCGGCTGCGAATGCGGTCGGGGCGGCGTTTCTATTCGGTGGGGCTCTCGATGCGGGGGTGCGTTCCGTTGCGCGCGGGCTGCGGTCGGGCATGGGATATGAGCCTGTCGTTAAAGACGGGGTTGTGGTTTCATATCGCAAGGCTGAGCGCGACGGCACGACTTCGGAATTGCCGGCCGATCTGGTGGCGCGGGCGGGTGATAGCGATCCGGTTGCCATCCGCGAAGTCGCGGAAAAGACCGGGCTCGCCAATGATCCGATTGTTCGTACTTCGCTTGACGCCATGGATGCGGAAACCGCAGTTATGCGGAAACCTTCGGAAAGCATCCCGGATGGTGAGCACGTCGGCGCTGTGCAGCAGACTTTGCGCGCTCTCGATGATCCAGAGCATGAACCTTTCCCAGTTATCCACGAGAACGCCAGCCCGGCACGGGTGAAGGCGGTTGAACTCGATCTTCTGGAAGCCCGCACGGAATTAGGCCGGGTCAGCAAAGCCCTGCAAATTTCTGAGTTGCCGCCTGCGATTTCCAAGCAACTGAACGACGCTCAACAGAAAATCACGGCGCGGGTGGCGGAACTCGAAACCCAACACGCTGACATGCGCCAAACGCTTATGTCAGACGACCTCATTCAAATGGTGGACGGCGGCAAGGTTCCCCGTGAGGTTGCTGACGTTGTGGCGGGACACGTTGAAGACAAAGCCATTCAGGGCCGGATTGCGCTCGACCTCACGGACATGAAGGTAAGTTCGCCGGATGAAGCCCGCAATGCGATCAGTTCGCTTTTGAACTCGCCGGAATACAGGCAGCAAGTCAAACGGCCCGTCACGCCCGCTCCTGGGCTCGCCAAGCGGGAATTGGACGACCCCTATGGGGCAGAGGCCAAGGCGCAACTTGCCGCCCTACAGGCTGAATTTGGCGATGTGCTGGGGGTTAAGAACGAAGCCGATGCGGCGCCTGCTGCTGAACCTGATTTTCTGGAAGCCATGATGGCCCCGGAAACCCCGGCGCCCAAGGCTGGACCTGAAGCCAAGGTATCGGCGGCACTAGATGAAGCGATTGCATTCGCGCGCAAGATTTTGCCGGAAGGCACAGAGGTTAAGGTTGCCGGCGAACTGGAAGACGGCGCGGGCCGCGCTCTGGACGCTGCCGAAGTGAACGGGACGATTTTCCTTTATCAGCACGCATTAGACCCAAAGGCCCGCATTGGGCACGAAGGGGTGCATGTTCTTGAACGGCGCGGGCTTCTTGATCCCAAAGAAATCAAAACGCTGGCCAAGGGTGCGCGCAAAGAAGGCGTGTTCTCGGCAGAGCAAGAGGCAAGCTATCGCGAAGCCTATGAGGGCCGCGAGAACATTGACGGTCTGATTGCGCGGGAAGCCGCAGCGCACCAGCTTGAAGCGCGGGTATCGGCAGACCCGAAAGTGCAAACCATCATCGACAAGGTAAAGGCGTTCTTTGAGCGTCTGCGCAATGCGATGGAAGGCAACGGGTTCCGAAACGCTGACGATGTGGTTGACGCTATTCTAAGCGGTGACGTGGCCAAGCGCCAAGCCAACCCAGAATGGGCACAACCGGGCGGGCCTATGTATGCTCTGGCACAAGACACAGACACCGGCCAGGCCATGTTCGCGCTTCGCGGCAATCTCCGTGATAGCTACGGCAAATTCCGCGTCATGTCGAAAGAAGCGGGCGAAACCCTGCAACGCGACTTCATGGATATTGAAGAAGACTTTGCCCGTCGCCAGCACGCCAACCCTGCCGAACTCGCCGCCGCGATGGAATCGGAACGCGCTAAACTTCAGGTGCAGCGTGCCGCTATTCTGAACGCCAAGCGCCAAACCGAAGCTCTCAAAGACATTACCGACTTCAAGGATATGTACGGGCGCAACGATCCGGCCAAGGGGTTTTTCTACCTTCACGAGAGTTTCGGGGCCTCGGGCGCAAAGGACTTGGTGAACGCCAAGAAAGACATTCAAGATGAAGTCGAAAGCATGATGGCGGAAATCATTTGGTTCGCGCGTAAGGGCGCGGTCACGGGTGATAAACGCCGGTCCTGGAATAAGGGCGTTCGCACCACGCTTGAAAACATGGTGCGCGAAGCGGCTGGCCAAGATACTGGCGACAAGACAGCCAAGACCTTGGCCAACGCCTGGGGGCAAGCCTCGGAATACCTGCGCAAGCGCTTCAATGCAGCGGGCGGGGATATTGGCAAACTCAAAAACTGGATCATGCCTCAGTATCACGATCCCGATGCGCTCCTAAAAATGGGTCAGCAAAAGTGGATTGACTACATGATGGCCAAGGGCGTTCTCGACCGTGACGCTATGGTCAACGTCAAAACGCAGAAGCCCTACACCGATGGCGAACTTCGCAGCGTGTTGGCCTACACTTGGAAAAACATCACCTCAGACGGTGAATTTAGCCGTGAGATCGGCAAGTCAGGCGGCAAGGGTGCCAAGTACAAACAGCACGCAGACCATCGGTTTATTCACTTCAAAGACGCTGACGCTTGGCTGAAGTATCAAAAGGAAGTCGGCGGCGGCGATCTTTACGCGGCGATGATCGGTCATATCTCGACCATGAGCCGGGACATTGCAGCCATGGAACGCTTCGGGGCCAACCCGGAACTCGTTCGCCAGCGCTTGAAAGAACAGATCTTGAAAGACGCCGGCATGGGCCGTCCAAACAAGTCGATGTTCGATGAACTCAAAGACAAGGTTGTTGAACTGCAATCGACGTTCGACGCGATCCCGACCAAATACGAAAGCCTAATGAATGAACTGAGCAAGGTTCACGGCGAGCTTGACGCTGTGCGGTCTAAGTATGCCCCGCAGTTGGGCGGCAAACTTTCCAAGCGGAACGTCGCCAAGGTTGAAAAGCTCCAAACCGAACTGTTCACAATCCACGAACAGTTGAAAGAGGAGTGGGGCAAGAAGACCCTCACGCCGGAACATCAAAAGTTGGCGGCTGAAATCTCGGACCTCATGGACGAAATGAACCGGATTGATATTTATCCGGTTATGAGCCGAGACCCGATCCAACGAGCACGGCGCTTGCTAAAGCGCGCGGATGAGCTTTGGGCCTCGTTCAACGGGACTTCTAATGTTCCGGTCAATGGCATCATTGCCAACGTGCTATCCGGTACGCGAAACCTGATTTCATCGTCTGCCTTGGTGTTTGCTCCAATCTCAGCCGTGACCGACCAAGCAACCCACCTGGGCGCGCGTCTGTTAATCGGGATGCCAGCCACAAAGCAGCTCGCCTCGTTCGTGAAGGGGTTTACCCCGGCAGACCGGCAATTGGCTTTGCATGTTGGGATTGGCCTTGATCAAGCGGCCAATGCTTTTCAAGAGCAAGCCCGCATGATCGGCGCATTCAATACACGGGGTTGGACCGGGTACGTGACAGACCGCAGCCATGCGTTTTCGTTCTTGTCGCCCATGACGCAAGCCTCAAAGGTCGCGTTCGGCCTCGACTATATGCGCTGGATGGCGGGTCTCAAAGATACCGCGTTCGACGTTCTAGACGAAGGCCCGCAAGGGATGCTGAAGCGTGGCGGGTTTACGGAAGCGGACTGGAAAGCCCTCCAGGCCGTTCAACCTGAAATCATCAGCGGCAATCAAATGCTAACCCGCAAGGCGATTAAGGAACAGGCAGGCGAAGACCTAGCCGAAAAGTTCATGATCATGTTTTATCGCGAGCGGTCGCGCGCAGTGATCGAAGGCACGCTTGCGGGACGGACGGCGATTGTTTCCGATACCCAGCCTGGGTCCATCATTGGTGAAGTCTCGCGCTCGGCGGCAATGCTGAAAAGCTTTCCGATCAGCTACGGGCATTTGATCCTTGGCCAGTTGTTCCGCTCGATCATGGATGGAAAATACAAATCGGCAGCGGCTTACTTCGCAGCGATTGGGATTGTTGGAACAATGCTCGGGGCGACCGCCAAGCAATTGAAGAACGTCGCGCAAGGCCGCGACCCTGAAGACATGACGACGGCCAAGTTCTGGGGCGCTTCGTTCATGCAGTCGGGTGGTGCCGGTATCTTTGGAGATTTCATCGCGTCGAACGTCAACCGTCAAGGCGCTGGCTTGGCGACGACTCTCGCCGGTCCCCTCGCGGATCGGCTTGGAACTGTACGGGACGCGACCATCGGGAACATTTTCCAATATGCGAGTGATGAGAAAACCAACGCCGGCCGTGAGGCAACCAACCTGCTGCGCCAATGGACGCCGGGGGCTTTGTCGCCGTGGTACACGCGGCTTGCTTACGAACGTCTGATAGCTGACGCCCTGCAAAGCCAAGTTGACCCGGACGCCTATGGGTCGTTCAAACGCAAGGTTCAAAGCCGCAAGAAGACCTTCGGCAATGATTTCTTCTGGGCACCGGGTCAAGGCGCACCCGCTCGCGGTCCAAACTTTGGTGCTGCCCTCGGGCGGTGAGTCCTAAAAGACTCAAGCACTCTAGAATTGCACGTCTCAATCTGTATCCCGGAACGCTGGTTTGCTATGCAAATCACGTCACCTTGTTGCGTTTTTCAGCGTCGAAATCTGAGGACACAACATGGCCGATATAGGCGCATTACCGACCAAGAACAGCGTTCGCATTACTTCGACCACGGGCGACTTTGGAACGATCCCGGCTGCGACGGCTTCGGCTGCTGGCGTTATGACGGCAGATCACGTCAAGAAGCTCGAAGCAATTTGGCAATGGCATCAGACCTTAGAGGCTGGCGGCAAGTCTCTCGTTATTCAAGCGCCGACCGTTGACACGTCGAACTTTCCGACCCGCATGGAAATTCAACAGGCCCTTGCTCAGTTGCCGCGCGGGCAATCGTCGGTGCCGGACATTGCCGCGCTTAGATCGCAAGTCAGCGATTTGCAGCAGCAGCTTTTAGAAACGACGGCACGGGCATTAAGCGGCCCTCCGGTAACTTTCCAAGACGGATCGCAAGAGACGATTGACCAAAGAGCACGGGCTGTTTTGGAAGGCGTCATTCAGGGGATGGCTGGAATTGAAGATCGTTTGCAGTCTGTCGAAACAGTCATTGAGGTATTGCGTCGTGTAGCAGATCAGAAGGCGTCAGCTCAGGAGGCGGCGGCATGAACATTTCCGACGAAGGGCTGAGGCTCATTTGCTCGTTTGAGGGATACCACACTCACCTAAAGGATGGGTCGTGCGCTGCCTATCTGTGTCCGGCTGGGGTTCCAACCATTGGATGGGGCTGCACTGAGGGCGTTCGTCTTGGGATGGTCTGGACGGAAGCGGAAGCGGAAGCTGGTCTAGCGCGGGAAATTGCGAAGTTCGAGGCCGCTGTGAGCAGGCTTGTGACCGTGAGCATAAACCAGAACGAGTACGATTCCATGGTTTCTCTCGCATACAACATCGGCTCCGCAGGCTTTGCACGGTCTACGGTATTGAAGCGGCTAAACAAGGGCGACAAAGCAGGAGCGGCGAAAGCGTTTGCGCTGTGGAAGTACGGCGGCGGGCGTGTTCTTCCTGGCCTTGTCTCGCGACGTCAGCGCGAAGCTGCGTTGTTTCTCAAGCCCGTTGAAGCGCCGGATGAACCGTTCATGGCTCAGTCCGTGACTGAGGCGAGGGAAGTCTCGAAGCCCGCTGTTGCTGTTGGAACCACAGCCGCAGTGATCGCAGTGACAGAAGCGGCACCGGCAATCATCCCGCCTGCGGTGCCTGATGCAATCACTCAGGGGATCAGCAACGTCGGAGCCTGGAAGGGCGTGGGGGAAACTTTATGGGCATTTCGGGATTGGGCTCTTCATCAGCCGACTATGGCCGGCGCAGTTACGATTACGGTCGCAGGATTTTATCTGTGGTCCAAGAAAAAGGCCGCGCCATGATTGGGGCGATCATCCCTTTCCTGATTACACCGCTTGGACGGTGGGCAGCGATCGGCGCGATGATCCTCGCGGCGTGGTTCGGGTTTGCGTCACATTATAAAAAGGTAGGTGCAGAGCGCGTTACGGCTCAAGTGGAGAAGGCAACCAATGAAGCCGTTTCGAATGCTGCTAGCGCTGGCAACAAGTCTGCTGACCCTCAATCTCGCGGCGTGCCAAACCCAAGGTACAGGGATTAGCCTGCGTTTGTAAAAACACCATGAAGCTCCATTGCGGCTCTGATGTATGCGGCGTGCGCATCTTTAGGGTCTTTGAAATAACCGAGGCAGCGATAAGAACCGTTCGCCCCAATCGTCGCTTTCCACAATTTGTTTCCTTTGTGCCAGGAGACGCCTTTATAGCCGCTGCTGTTTCTCTTGTTCATGCCTCTATTCTGCAGGTTCTGAGAGTGGCTCGCCTCTCTCAAATTCGTGATGGCATTGTTGGACCTGTTACCGTCAACATGGTCGACGTGTAGACTCGGCCAATCTCCATAGTAGTGGAGCCATGCTAGTCGGTGCGCTCGGTACATTCGAGACCGCACGCGTATCATCACATAGCCATCAATGGCGAGATGGCCCGCCACACCCGAACGGCGCACGCCGTTTCTAAGAGTGCGCCAAGTCAAGCATCCTGTTTCTGGGTCGTAGTCCAATAACTCTCGTACTGCGTGAGCATCCAAAATCGGCTTTGCCATAGATCAGGTTTCCAATGGAAAAAACACCAAATCAATGTACCATTTTAGCGGTTTTGTCGGCTGTTTTAATGGCTGGATGCGAAAGCGTTCCACATCATACTGACGCCAAGAAAGTCGCAACGGCGATCGGTCATATCGAGCCATCGAAGCAGGACACCTGCGATACGCAAAAGCAGGTTGCCGAGCAGTCCTCAAAGATCGACACGATCATCAAGGGCAAGGAAGTCGTCTACAAAGCCGAATGCGCTAAGAAGGGCTGATCCCAATGGCAAACGAAGAGGATATGAGCTGGCTGGATTACTTCACGACGATGCCGACCCGGCAAACCGGTTATCAGCCAGAGAAACCCCGCGAGTTGACAGAGTACGAACGTACGCCAAACCTACCCATGCACGATCTCGTGCCGAATCCTGTTTCGGAGCACTACAGAGCCGCGCGCAACACCCACATGAAGAATGCCGCAACGCTCGCTGCAACGCGAAGTTGTGGCGCATAACAAAGTGTACGGCGCAATCTGCAAGGGTTGATCATGGCAGGCATTCGAGACGACAGTGCTGGCAACTACGGCCAATGGGATAGCTCAG
>OFRF01000094.1_pt1 | contig 27497 bp, 33 predicted proteins | sample 1543081 | NCBI WGS metagenome assembly OFRF01 (sample SAMN07774232, study PRJEB24372) | wastewater metagenome
CACCCAACAAGAAATCAAAGATGTCTTAGACTATGATCCTTTGACTGGAAAACTGTATTGGAAGAAGAGACCTTTAAATATGTTTAGTACAAAGAGAAATTGTAATTCTTGGAATGCTCAATATGCGGGAAAAGAGGCTTTTATTTCTGATAATGGTCGAGGATATAGGCAAGGAGCAATTAACAATAAATTATACAAAGCTCATAGAATCATCTTTATGATGGTCTATGGACATTGGCCTGATCAAATTGACCATATTGATCAAAACAGATCAAACAATTCTCTCCAAAATCTAAGAGAGGTGTCAAATCAGGATAACCAAAAGAATGCAAGAAAAAGAGCAGATAATACAAGCGGTACAACAGGAGTCACTTGGAATAAAGTAGCAAATGCTTGGTATGCTCGTATTGGAGTCAATGGAAATAAAGTAACTATTGGAAGATTTGATACAAAACAAGAAGCAGTAAAAGCCAGACTTGAAGCAGAAAAATTCTATAACTATCACCCAAACCATGGTAAAGGATAGGTCTAATTTTTTGGAGACAGCCATGGACCGTTACTACTTCTGTGACGACACCAAGAAGATCATCTACCACGGAACTGAGTTCTCTTCAGATCCCAATCTGATTTACCTTGGCACCTCAGACAATGCCAACTGGGCAATGGCTGCTCAAGTCTTCACCAAGAACATGAAGATCGACTCTGGCTATAAGCTCAAGAGGCTAGACTGATTTTTCTTTTTGGTTTCCGGATCATAATGGTCCTACCTTTGGAGAAAACAGATGACTCAAACTCTTTCACCCTCGGAGATGAGGACGTTCATTGAGAACGCGATCATGATCCGTGAAATTCCCTATGTGGCTGGTCCACCCGGCATTGGGAAATCCGACATCGTTGCACAAGTCGCTGACGACTTTGGACTGAAGCTGCTCGACGTGCGTCTGAGCCAGATGCTTCCCGAAGACCTCACCGGTCTTCCCAGTCTCGATCCGAAGACTGGCAAAGCTGAATACAACCCCTTCTCGACCTTCCCCATGGCTGGGGACAAAGTTCCTGACGGCTTCAATGGCTGGCTGATCTTCCTCGACGAGATGAGTTCTGCAACCGAAGAAGTCTTCGCAGCCATCTACAGCCTTCTGCTCGGACACCGTGTTGGTGGCAAGCCTGTCCACCCCAAAGCTGTGATCGTGGCTGCTGGCAACCGTGCAAGCGACTCTGCGATTGCCCGTGAACTGCCTGACACCCTGATCTCTCGGATGCTGCCTGCAACCATGGCAGTGAATCCGAAAGACTGGATCATGTGGGCCACTGACCCCAAGACCAAAGGTCATGAGGGTGTGATTGACTTCATCAAGAAATATCCGGAGGTGCTGAACACCACCGTTGATGCTTCCAAGCGTGAAGAACTGGAGACCTTCCCGACTCCTCGTGGTTGGGGAAAAGCTTTCAAAATCATGCACTTCCATGAAAAGAAAGCCTCCAAGAACCGCATCACTCGCAAGGATGCTGCTGGTATCCCCATGAATGGGACCGGCAACCCATCCACTCCTGTAACTCCGGACATCCATGCGATGCTCGAAGCTGCTGTCGGTATGGCTGCTGCGAAGAGCTTCCAAGAGCACTACGATGAAGCGATCTCCTTGCCCTATCCGTGGGAAATTGCCCAGTCGCCCAGCTCTGCTCGGATCCCGAACAACACCATCGGGAAAGCTAAGCTGACTGCTGATCTGGCTGACTTCTTCATCGGCACTGCTGAACAGTCTCGTGATGCCATTCTGGTTTACATGAACCGGATGGAAGCTGAGCAGTCTGCTCTGTTTGCACAGATGCTGATTGAAAAGCTGGGGGATACCCCGTCTGATCGTCGTCTGATCGACCAAGTGAAGAAGCGTCTGAATGTCACTGACATCAGCGTTCCCTCAACCCCTGTTGCTGCTGACCCTGATGCCAATCCTATGGGCAATGTGGTCTTTCCTCGTGGTTCCATGATCCCTTTCTCTGAAGTGATCAAGAACCTGAATGATCTGCCATGACCCAAGTCATCATGGTCGGAGCTTCCACCACACCTCCACCTCCGGGACAAGGTATCCCCTTGGCTCCCGGTGTTGTGCTGGGTGTAAGTGGAGCTGTGCAGATCAGTGCTCCTGATCCCACTGCACCCACGCCCAACCCTACGTTTGAGGCTCACAACCTCAGACCTCTGGTTGAAGCCATCTTTCGGACTGATCCTCGTTTCGTGGGTCTGTCCAAGTTCATCGTGAACGTCCGGATTTTCTGGTCGTTCGAGATCCCGACTGCATGTGCTGGCCATGGGTTCATCTTTTTCAACCCTGATTTCTGGGATTCCATACCGGAAGAGACTCGCAAGACTGTGCTTGCACATGAAGTCTGGCACCTGATTCTGAAGCACCTGCAACGTGGTGAGGGGTGTGATCCTTCGATCCACAACGAAGCATGTGACCATGTGATCAATCTCAGCCTTGAGAAAGACGGGTTCACTTTTGAGGGAACCAGTCCCTTCAAGGATCCCATCCACTTGGGAAAATCGACTGAGAAGATCTACAACGAGATCTGGGAAGATCGTGAGAAGAATCCTCCCAAGCCTCAACCGGGTGCTTCGAAAGAACAGATTGAGCAAATGATCAAGGACATCCTTGGTCAAGATGCTGCCTCGGGTGGACCCTCCAAGACTCTGCAACAGCAAAAGGATGAGGCTGAAGCCAACGTGGATGAGAATGCTCAAGGCATTGGATCCACTCCCGGCCAAGCCAACATCAAGTTGGATAGGACGAAGAAACTCGTTTTGATTCAACGGGCCACCTACCAGCAGATCTTTGAAGAGTATCTCACTGATCCGCTGAGTGGAGGGAAGCGAACCTTCATGAGACCATCTCGTCGGTCCCATGGACAAGGACCAACCAAGCTCATTACTCCGGGCAGGTTTCCTAAACGTGGACGGAAGAACCGTCTGACCCATCTGGTCTACGCACTGGATGTGTCAGGCTCCATCACTGCCAAACAGGCACAGCAATTCCATGACTCGGTGCGAACCATCAAGGATCTGCTGAATCCTGAGCTGCTTACTGTCCTTCTGTTCGACACACGGATCGTGTTCGAAAAGACCTTTACAGACAAGGAGAAGTATGGAAACATCAACGTCCATGCAGGTGGTGGAACGGACCTCAAAGATGTCTACAAGCGAATGAGAGTCCTCGGTGCAGAAGCCATGGTGATCTTCACCGACCTGTGTGTCCAGATCCCCCCACAACCGGAATGGGAAACCATTTGGATTGTGCCCTCTATGGGGTGCCATGTGCCTGTTGGTCTATATGGCAACGTCTATTTAATCCCTCAACTCTGAAAGACAGATCCCATGGATACCGAAAAACATCTTTACGTCATGTGGAGAATTGATGGTGAGTTTAGTTTCACTGACCTTCCCATCATCCACAAAGACAAATCCACCAAAGAATTGGTGGAACTCTGCATTCGTATGGATTTTGAAAACGATGATAACACCATCGAACATCAAATCTCCATGGCAACTGACCCAGATCATCCTGCCTTCATTGGCTATGAAATGCCTTTGATCATGGTCAGTGCTGATGTTGAATTCATTCAAACCTAAAGGAAAGCCAATGATCGTCAATGGACAATCGTTGCTGAAGATCCAACCTCTGAACCCCATGGTTCCCACCAAGACCCGTTCTGGTGGGACATCCCATGGACTCTCTGAGGCTGGGTATGATCTGCGAATCAAGCAAGACATCACGTTCACCAAAGATGCTTTTGGTGATCGTGTGACTGTCCGTGATCCAGATGGGACTGAAGAAACCTTTTTTGGTTCTTTCTGTTTGGCTTCCAGTATTGAGGCGTTTGATATGCCAAAGAATCTGCTTGGAGTTGTTCACGACAAATCAACATGGGCAAGAAAAGCTTTGAGTGTCTTCAATACTGTAGTAGAGCCTGGATGGAAAGGAGGGTGTTTGACACTTGAACTAGTCTTCCATGGTTCAGGTATTCTTCATATTCCTGCTGGAGCTGGTATTGCACAAGTGCTGTTCCATTCTCTTGTAGAAGAAGGAGACTACGGTAATGGAAAATACCAAAACGCCCATGACAGACCACAACCTGCCCTCGAATAAGACTTGCACCAAATGTGGTCAAACCTTTGAAGCCTCTACAGAATTCTTCTACAGAAACTCTAGTGGAAAATTTGGTTTGACCCCACGTTGTAAGTCTTGCGTGAACCAAGACAATAAGGAGTCCGCTGCAAAGCGGGATCCTGAAATCATACGAAAACAGGCTACAGCACGATCAATCAAGCACTACCATAAGAATCTGGAAAAATCTCGATTGAGGCATCGGGAGGCTGCCAAAAAAGCAAGACAAGATCCTGAAAAACTTCTTGTTATACAGTCTCGTAAAAGAGCTGGTGGTGCTAAACTGACCCCTGAAGAGATTGAAAACATTCGAAAACTTCAGAACAACCTGTGTGCAATTTGTAGAAGCCCAGACCCAACTGATTTGGATCACTGTCACATCACAGGTAAAGTCAGATGGTTGCTCTGTAAGCACTGCAACCGAGGTCTCGGAGCTTTTCGAGATAATCCTGAGTGGCTTGAAAAAGCTGCTTCCCTATTGAAAGCCGTCAAAATCTAGGAGAGATTCAATGGCAAAGTGGAAAGAACCGACCACGGAGGTCGCTGTTACCGGTGTGGACCCTCGTGCTCGCATGAAGGAAATCCGTGCTGAAGTGAAAGCCTTCCTGAAGGGTAACACCTTGGGTCTGGCCCATCTAGGTGCTCTGCCCAACAACATGGAAGACGCTCGTCGTGTGATCATCTCCACGCAGGATCTGCTGGAGATTGAACGCGACAAGCATCGCAAGGCCACCCTACACATCTGTGAGCTGGTCGCCATCCTCGACGGGATGAGCCAGAACGAACGGGATGCCATGGTGATGATCAGCCAGCGTGATCGTGAGATCCACCAGCTTGGTAAGCTCAATCGTCTTCTTGACCATGAGATCACTACGACTCGTCGTGAGGCTCAGCACATGCGTCAACAGCGTGATGCTGTGCTGACCACCATGCAGCTTCAGGCCAACATGAAGGCCCCTGAACCGGTCACAATGAGTGTCGGTGTGGACATGGGCAGCAGCAATGCGGCTGATCCTGCTCGTCGTCGTAGTCCGACCACTTTTGAGGAACCCCTCAAAGATCTGGCCTACAACGGTGGCACTGTGACAGGGAGACTTCGCTGATGGCTCAAATACTCGCTGGAGCACTAGCCGCTATCGGACTAGTGCTGCTCGTTTTCGTGCTAGTCATCCTTGGCACCTTCTTCGGAGGTGTTGCAGGCTGGATCGTAGGTCTGTTCTTCACAGACATCATCATGGACACCCTGAACCGTATCGGTGTTGACACCATGGGTATGTCCATGTGGCAGCTCGGTGCAACTTTGGGCTTTGTGAGTGGGTTCTTCAAAACCACCAAGGTGCAGAAAAATGGCTGATCGTCGTAAACCTAAACTGCTCATTATTGGGCACGCGAGACACGGCAAAGACAGTCTTGCTGAGAAAATCCGTGACAAGATGGGCCTAGCTTTTACTTCCTCTTCCGTTTTCGTGGGAGAAGAGTGTATTTGGCCCACTTGGGGTCATGAACGCTATGACAACTTCGATCAGATGTTCGCTGATCGTGTCAATTACCGGAAAACGTGGGCAGATCTGATCTCAGCCTACAACACTCCGGACAAAACCCGGACAGCCAAGACCATGCTGGATCGTGGCTATGACATGTATGTCGGAATGCGGAAGCAGGATGAGTTTCATGCGTGTCAAGCAATCAAGCTTTTCGACCACATCATCTGGGTCGATGCTCTAAAGCGTCTTCCTCCAGAGCCTAAAGACTCGAATGAGATGGTGCCTGCAATGGCCGATCTCTATTTCGATAACAATGGTCCAGTGGAAATCATGGATCTTTTTGTGGAGAATCTTCAGAAATACCTTCACGATCAAGACTTTGAAGTGGGTTTCACTGAAGAAGTCCCCACTATTCAAGAGCCTGCTCTAGATGGAGAGATCTTGCCTGACTGGAAATCAATGCCTGAAGGTGCGATCCGTGTTCTGGACCATGGGTTCTTCATCGTCCGTGAGGTCATGGGATCTGACAAGGCAATCGCTGACTCAGCTCGTATGAGTTATGGTCGGGGAACCAAGAAGGTGAATCCTGATGAGGGCCTGATCAACTATCTGGTCCAGAATCATCACACGTCTCCTCTGGAGATGGGTGAGATCCGGGTTCACATGCGTCTCCCTATCTTTGTGATGCGACAACTTGTTCGTCACCGGACAGCCAACCTGAATGAATACTCGGGACGTTATTCCGAGATGGTTCGGCTGTTCTATATTCCTGAGGCAGCTCAAGTCTGTCATCAGGATCTGGTGAACAAGCAAGGCTCTGCTGAAGTATTGGAAATGAGCAAGAACCTGACTGTGCGTGAGCACATCTTGGCTCAAGCCGAATCGGCCTTCGACACTTACGAATTTCTCCTGACTCAGGGGGTGTCTCGTGAGACTGCTCGGATCATCCTCCCTCTCAACACATACACCGAATGTGTGTGGAAAATGGATGTCAGTAACCTGATCAAGTTTCTGATGCTTCGGGATGATTCTCATGCTCAGTATGAGATCCGGGTCTATGCAAAGCTTCTCGCTGAAGCTCTGGCTCACTTCTTCCCGGCTGTGAATGCAGCCTATGAACGTGAGAAGAACAGAATCAGCTTGAATCAGGCACAAATTCAGGCTCTCATCACGGGAGATCTGGAAAGCTTGCCTAAAGGCGAACTGAAAGTCGTTCAAGACCTTCTGACTCGCTACAATGTTGCCTTGACTGAGGGGTAAATCTCAGCGGTAAGTGGATAGAGCCGGGTTGCGCAACCTAATCATCCATCAGCAGGGACTACGATGACGGAAACACCGTGGTCCCTGCACCAAATTACCCTGCTTTTCTTCTTAACTTTCTATGTTATAGAGTCTCCAAACTTCTGGAGGTGGCTGTGGTTTACAAACCCAGACGTAACATTGCACCCATTCTATCTATGGTTGTTTAAGAAGTAGTTTCTGAGTAAATCTTCAGAAACCAAAGAAGGAATCCCGTGAATGGCCATGACCGTCAGAGAGACATCATGGGGGTATTTGCTGAGCACTTCAGAACCCTGAGTGCTCCGAACAAGTGGGCCAAGCAGAAAGCCCTATTCGCCCGTGGAGGTATTCAATGTGTGACCCTCCACAAGGAACGTGGGGAGACCAAACGGTCCAAGGTCAACCTGACTCCTCTGCTGCTCCAAGATCAGAAAAAGTAGAAAAGTTCACATTTTGTTCCACATATGCGTTGGTCCGCTGCGGAACGAATTTGGGCTTTTCTTTTTGGATCGAATGAATCCTCAACCCATCAAAAAGGACTGAACAAATGACCACCCTGACCAAAGAAGAACTCGAGAAGCTGGTGGCGGTGGCACAGATGGTGGCTGATATGGCCGACGGATTGGACATGGCCGCAGAGGCTGAGGTTCTGGTGATCGACGGCTTGGATAAGTATGCCGCCTTATTCCAAGCTGACGACCGCGACCCTAAAACCATGCGGGCGCTTCGTGTCTACAACGAGGCAAAGAGCAACCATCGGCGCTTTGTGAAAGAGGCCCACGCTTTGCGCACCCTCGTCGCCGAGAACGCCACGCTGCGGGCGGAACGGGATGCGGCGCAGTCCGAGTTGGATGATTGCATTGCATCCGATTGGCCGATCTGGGCCAAGCAAATCTACAATACACTGAAGGAATTTGGCTACAGATACGACCACTTTGACGGAATTGATTTGCCAGAGGACGTGTCTGAGTTTCTGCGAGGATTTCCAGAAAATGCAGCATCCGAATTGATGGAACAACGCGACGACGCATTGCAGGAACTCGCCACGCTGCGGGCATCCGAAGCCCTGACCCAATCCCGCGCGGAGAGGGCTGCGGCGTATGAACGGGCGGCGGAAATGATCAGAGAATATCCGCACTTTATGCTGATGACGCCCGATCAAAAGAAAGTATGCGTTCATCTGGCACAAGTTATCCTCGCCCTACGCGACAAGCCCGCAATCTCAGGAGGCGGGGATGAGTGATTTTGACAGACGCCGCGACATTGAGGCAGAGGGGCAGCGCGCCTTGATGGTTCCAAGCAAGCCTGACCTATCCAACGTGGGCAAAAGCACTGCATATAAAATTGGATACCGCCAAGGGCAGGCTGATGCCCTATCCGCCGCGATGGAACTGCCGGAAGTGAAGGCGCTGTTGGGGGCATTGCGGGATATGCGCAGGCAGTTTTCGCCATACCCGAGCGAAGACACGGAGAGGTGGCGAGAGGAACACGAAGCATGTGAGCGTGCAGACGCCGCCCTAGCAGCAATCAAGGAGCAAAAGACATGACACCACACAACCAACTCGTCAAGCACGACCCAGAAAACGGAATGTATGGCGATTGTCAGCGAACCTGCATTGCGGTAATTCTTGATCTTCATCCATCAGAGGTGCCACATTTCTGCGACGATCCGGCTGCATCGCGCCAAGATGAAAATTGGTGGGAAAAGAGACAAACGCGATGGCTTAATGATCGCGGCCTCACGGCAGCTACAGTTGCATACTCCGGGGAAAGCAGCATGTCTGACGTGATGCTGTGGACCTCCAAGCAGAACCCAAAAACTCCCATGATCTTGCTTGGCACATCAAGCCTGGGCTGCAACCATGTCGTTGTAGTTTTGGATGGTGAAATTGTTTGCGACCCCAGCGGCAATGGAATTGTCGGGCCATCAAGTGAGGGAACTTGGGAAGTATCAATGCTGGCCATAGGAGTCAAACCATGACCGACCGCAACGCAATCCTTGAGACGCTGGCTGCCAAGATGGAAGAAATCTGGAACGATGATCTGTCTTTTGCGGATCAAGCCGCCGCCGTGCTGGAACTGGTGGGGCCGAAGCCTCTGCATTGGATGAACAACGGGAACCATTGGGCGGGAGGATTAGGCTGGGTTGTGCGTAAAATGGGAGGCCAATACGTCCTGACGAAGGCTTCCCGCTTTGACCAGTATTTCCCCACCCTCGAATCCGCCCAAGCCGCCGCGCAAAAACACGCAGACGCCGCGCATTGGGCGAATACCAAGATCGGGGGTGAGTGATGGGAGACATGGGAGACTACTTCAACGACTTGCGCGATAGCCGCCGAGAACGCCACGCTGCGGGCGATGGTTCGACACGGAGAAATCTATGATCCGCAGGGTCAAGACATCCCAGCAGCTTGGAAAAAGAAACTGCGTTACGCTCATTATCAGGAATCAGACAAATGACCACCTACCCCGCCAACCTGACTGCCGACGCCACCTACGAGATCAAGCGTACCAGCGTTCCCTCGCTCGATCAGGTGCTCGGCCACGCCTTCGACGTTCTTGATCATGGCTTCGTCCGCATCATCGACTATATGGGCGACGACAGTGCCGTGGTGCAGGCTGCCCGCGTGTCCTATGGCACCGGCACCAAGGAAGTCTCGGACGACCGGGGGCTGATCCGCTATCTGATGCGGCACTACCACTCGACTCCGTTCGAGATGTGCGAGATCAAACTGCACGTCAAACTGCCCGTCTTTGTTGCTCGCCAGTGGATCAGGCATCGCACTGCCAACGTCAACGAATACTCGGCGCGGTACAGCATCCTCGATCGGGAGTTCTATATCCCAGAACCCGCGCAGATGGCGATGCAGGCGACCGACAACAAGCAGGGTCGTGCTGAAGTGTTGGACGCAGAGAAAGCCCGCGAGATTCAGGAATGGCTGATCCGGGATTCCACCAAAGCCTATGATGGCTACATCGACGTGTCGAAACCAGTGGCCGATGGCGGCGAATATGGTTTGGCGCGGGAACTGGCTCGCATGAACCTGCCGGTCAACATCTACACCCAATGGTACTGGAAGGTCGACCTGCACAACCTTCTGCACTTCCTACGGCTGCGGGCTGATCCTCATGCCCAATGGGAAATCCGTCAGTACGCCAACGTAATCTGCGAACTGGTCAAGCAATGGGTGCCGCACACGTTCGAAGCGTTCGAGGATTACAAGCAGCACGCCGTCACATTCTCGCGCCAAGAAGTGGCGATCATTCAGGATGTCCTGCGTCTCTATCAGGTCTCGCCTGAAATGGCAGCCAAGGCAGGCATGTCACAGCGGGAAATCGCTGAGTTCGTGAAGAAGATCGGCGGTGCGGCATGACCCAAGAAATGCCAGCCACCAGTGGTGCCAAACGCGAAAAGCTGCACGCCCTGCCCTACGACTTGATCCCTTTTCAGGAGATCGTTGCCGCCTATGCCCGACCGGCAGAGTTTGGGAGTCAAAAATATGAACCGTGGAACTGGTCTAAGGGGTTGTCTCGCGTCCAGTTGCTCGGTTCCCTGCTGCGTCACACGTTCGCCTACCTACGCGGCGAAGACCGTGACAGCGACTCCGGTTTGCTCCACACCGACCACATCCTCTGGAACGCCGTGGCCTTGTGTCACAACGTTCACTGGAATCTGGAAGATGGTCGGCGGGCAGAACCGCCACGGGCCTATAAAGATGCTCGAAATTCAACGTCTGCCAATTGACGGCCCAGCGTTTCACCTTTAACGTGACTCAAACATCACCGGAGAGAATCCTTGCCCTACCCATCGAACAGCGACAACGCTTACAACGTCACCGCTGATGAACTTCGGCAGTTCTATGAGCGTCTTGACCAACTCGAAGCTGAGAAAAAAGACATTTCTGAGCAGATCAAGGAAGTCTGGGCAGAGTTCAAGGGTAGCGGGTTTGATGTGAAAGTGGCTCGCATCCACCGCAAGGACCGCAAACTCAGCGCCGATGATCGGGCTGAACGTGACGCGATTCTGGAAATGTACAAAACCGCACTTGGCGACATCTGACCACAGAAGGAGACACCTGTGAAACTCGGCAATTTGAAATCAAGCATCCGTTCTACCAAGGGCAGCCCCGTGCTGCAGATCGAACTATCACCCGGTACGGTGACCACACTCGCCTTGATGAAAGGTCCGCTACTTGAAGCACTCGATGCTGCCTTTCCCGGTGGGAAAGCTGTGGAAACTGGCATGACGCTGCGCGCTGCTGGCGACGATATGGTTCTGGCGCTGGAAGCGGATGCCAATGCGGTCTATGCGGTAAAAAGTGCTGCACCTGGGCCACTATTGGCGATGATGGAGACGGTCGCTCCAGCCCCGGCAGCCTCGCTGCTCGACCTCGACGATGAACTGCCAATCTCCGCCCCTGTACCCAAGACAACCACGCTTCTGCTGGACCTGTGACATGACCGTCACCACCATTGATGAGTTGGAAGATGCCATCGCAAAGATGGTGTTGAGCGGTGTTTCGGTTCACTTCGGCCCATCATCCTCTCCCCTGCGCCGCGGTCAATGGTTCGCCAGCACAGGTGCTTCGGACGCCATGAAGCAGGTTCGGGGTCCGACGCTGCGAGATGCCCTCAACGCGCTGCTGGGGTTTCAAGATGGTGTTGACGTGATCACGGAACCTGTAAAAGCCGTGAAAGCCTCACCAAGTCAGAAGCCTGTTGGCACCGATCTGATGGACCTTTTGGCATGATGAACAGCATCGGTGATATCGGTCGCATAATGGATGAACGCGATATCCCGGTGATGTCGATACGGCGACCAAGTGAAAAGACCAAGGGGAAATGGCAAGTTTCGTTCAAGGAGACCGAGTTTCGCCTCGACTGGACACAGGGAAAACTGTGCTGTGATTTCGTAAGCGCGTTGGAATCCTGCCTCGGGGAAAAAGTCGAAGTGGTGCGGGTATCGCCAACCAATCTGGCGGATTTGCTTAATGACTGAACCTCTGGAAGACCTGCTGCGCCGTGCCCGTGCATCTGGTGTGTCAGCGATCACTATGGATCGTCCCATTGGTGGGGTGACGCGGGCGGGGGCTTGGAAGGCATTCTCTCACTTCGGCACTGGTTACAATGAAGACCCTGCCACCGCGCTCAGGGAGGCTCTTTTGAAGGCAATTGCGCCACCTCGCAACAAAACTGATCTCAGCAATCTGCTGGACTGATCATCACTTTTCCCGTTAATTTCACGAGCATCATGGCACGCATCATCCTGCATCCCGGCGACAACCGCATCAGCTTGGCAGCCATGGCTGAGAATAGCGTCGATTCCATCCTTTGCGACCCTCCTTACGGTTACACGAGTATCACTAAAAGAATGGGTGCTGAAAACGCAGCTCCGGTAAAATATGGAAGCGACGGAGCGTTTGCTCGGGTTTCCAAAGGGTTCATGGGAAAATGCTTCCATCCAGCAACTGAAGTCATGACCAAGAAAGGCTGGCGTTTTGTTGATGCCGTGAGCCTCGGAGAAACCGTGGCAACACTTAACCCTGAAACGCGCGAACTCGAATGGCAGGAAGTTGAGCAAGTTCATCGCTATCCGTTCGACGGTCATCTTGTTCACGTCAAACATCGTTCGACAGAGCAAATCATCACGCCAAATCACAAAATGCTCGTTTCCTTTGACGGTGGCACTAATCTTGAACTCGTGGAACCTGGTAATCTGAAATCTCACTTTCATCTGTTCGCGCAAGCGCACCCGATCACCGGTAGCCTTGACCCCATAGTCATTGAATCTGAGCGCGTATACGGTGTGGATCGAGAACTTGTGAGGATTGATCGTAAAGAATTCGATCCATTTGCTTTTTTCAAGTTTTTCGGTCTGTGGCTCGGCGACGGTTACTGCGTGACGCGAACTGATGACCATCCAGCAAATGATTTTTGTGGTATCAATGTGAAGAAGGAACGCAAGAAAGTTGCCGTGAGGAGCAGTCTTGCAGATCTCGGTGTGAAGTTCACCGAAACAGAACAAGAGAATGGCATCAGTGCTTTCTACATTTACGATTTTGCGCTTCTCGGCTTCTTGAAAACGATTGGGAAAGCCAAAAAAAAATTCATTCCCAATCACTTTTTCGATTGGGATTCGTCTGTTCTGGAGTCGTTGTATCGTGGCTTGATCGAAACCGATGGTACGGTGCAGGGCCAAGATCAGGAGGTGTTCTTCACTTCAAGCAAGCAACTTGCAGAAGATTTTCAGCGGCTGTGCCTGCATACCGGCCGATCGGCTGCGAACTGCTTCAAACCTGCCGGCAAAGAAGTCGAAATCTGTGGACGGATGGTAGTTTCATCCGACTCTTGGGTATGTTGCGTCCTGAAACCGGGCAAGCGCATGTACGGGGAAAAATCTGCCAGCAGCAGCAGCAATGTCATGCACGATGCACCATACACGGGCGAAGTCTTTTGCATCGGGGTTCCGAAACATCACATCATCTACACGCGCTTCAACGGTAAGCCTGTTTGGACTGGAAACTCGTGGGACGGAACCGGTATTGAGCGTGATCCTGAGTTCTGGAAGCTAGTGCTGCGCGTCCTCAAGCCTGGCGGCTATATCGTCGCGTTCAGCGCATCGCGCACCTATCATCGCATGGCTGTGGCGATCGAGGATGCTGGCTTCATCACCCATCCCATGATCGGTTGGCTGAACGGGCAAGGATTCCCGAAAGCACACGCTGCCGACAAAGCCATAGACAAGATGCTGGGCAAAGAGGGTTCCTATGATGGAGTGAAACCCGGTTACGAAGGGCATTTCGGAAAAGATAATCTTCGCTCGCTTCGTGAATCCGGCACCATGTCTCAAGACGGTGGCTTTTCCCGCCCTTGGATGAGCGACCCTGAAGCAATTCTCAAGAAGCAATCCAACTATCAACCCGCCACCCCAGAAGCCGCCGAATGGGGTGGCTGGGCCTACGGCGGTCAGGTGCGCAAGCCCGCATTGGAACCAATCTATGTTGGCCAGAAGCCGTTCAGCGAGAAGTCAGGCGCGGCCAACATCCTGAAATGGGGTGTTGGTGCGGTCAATGTGGATGGGTGTCGGGTTGCTTACGAAGAAAATTGCCGCCTTTTGAAAGGTGGTTCTTATGGCGGAAATAGAACTGGGTCAGCCGGGTCTTCGATCTTCGGAACAGGAGAAAGTGAAGTTTCATATTCATCTGGTGTGCCGACCGGCCGTCACCCCGCCAACCTGATCCATGACGGATCGCCCGAGGTCGTCGCGCTGTTTCCTGACAGCGGCGGCAGCGGGGCAGCCCGCAAGCTGAAACGCGGTCCACGCGATGAAGAGTCTGGTTGGGCGATGGGTGACCAGCCTGCCGACCTGCGTGACGCTGGTACTGGTTCCGCCGCCCGCTTCTTCGAGTCCTACCCCTTCGACGATCAACCTGTCTTCTACCAAGCCAAAGCAGGCAAGGATGACCGGGCAGGATCGAAGCATCCAACGGTCAAACCCATTGCCCTGATGCAAGCTCTGGTGCGCCATGTCACACCGCCAGGTGGCACGGTGCTAGACCCGTTCGCCGGTAGCGGGACAACTGGCGAAGCAGCCTTGCGCGAAGGTTTTAACTGCGTCCTGATGGAAGCGGAACCTGAATACATTGAGTTTTTGACCAAGCGGTTCAATTCTATTGATGCGGCACAATCAAAAACCAGCTTGGATAAGTTGTTGCACTCACCAGTTCCATCTTCAACCGATCTGAGCAACCTACTCATCTAAAGAGGAATGACTAAATGGATTTTGAAAGTTTACCGTATGTCGCCGTGGCTCAAAACGGCAAGATTGAGGACACCTGGCGCGTTGTTTCGACCGGTGACTATGGCGAAGACTGCTCGCTTGGTCGAAAATACTTCCGGTTGCTACAAATGCTTATGGTAGTGACAGGCAATTCAACCCTGCTATTCCGAGTGAGCCAAGGTCAAGCCGCAAAATTTGCAACCTGGGGCGGGATTGAAGCAGGTTTCCACTTTGCCATGGGGGAAGAATTGAGTATTTCCCCATAGTTAAACCGATCCATCCCGATCACCACGAAGATCAGCATCAACCAGAAACCACAGGCCCGCATGAAGTCGGCACGGGTGGCTTCTGGTTGATTGTAAAGTGAATGTCAACTTTAGAGTGATTATGCGGCCGGTGTATCGAAACTCAGGTAGTAGGCAACCAAGCGCAGTTTGTCGGTATTGCCGCTGCCAGTGCCACCGTTGAGTGTGACCAGAACGTCAGTCGCTCCGAATGTCGGGAACGGAGAAACCACGCCGATGTTCGAGGCTCCCGTGGTAACGCCAATGGTGCTGCCAAACGCCGCAGGTGTGCCCGTAATCCCAACGTCAAAGCTGGTGGGTCCACCGGTCAGCGCGGCAATGACGTAGCTGGTCACGCAGAGAACGATTGCCCGGTCAGGTAAAAATCCCGTGGCAGTCACTGATGCGCCATTCGGGGTCAGCAAGACAGTTGCGGTGTTCAGCGCCATTCGCCCTTGGTTCCCTAGAGGCTTGACCAAAGTGCGGGATGTCTGCCCATCCAGCAGATCGCGGACATGCCCAAAGTTTCCTTCTCGACTGTTGCCACCTTGCACGAGCGCAAAGATATCGGCAAAATTCAGACTGGTTACATCAGTCAAAGCAGCAGTTTCTAGGTTCGCCATTTCGAAGTCCTTTAGACTATGAGGTTGCCCGGTGCCATGTCGCCCGACAGCGCCAGAGTGTTGCCAGCCATGTCGCCCGACAGCGCCAGAATATCGTCGCTCGTAAGGTTCATGGTCACGCCGATCTCGTGCCCTTGTAGGGATTCCAGACCATCCCGCACCGCGACAACCCGCACCACTGCCGACAGGTTTCCTGCGAACTCCGCTCGCGACAGCAGGTAGCTGGTGCCGGTCAAACCCGTGATCGCGGTGATTGGTGTCAGGTCAGGCTCGGTGATGTATATGGTGGTCGTCTGACCTGTTTCCGGCGCCATGTCGCTGTCGGTCCAGAGCAAGGCTTGCGCGGACTCGTTGATCCGGTTGCGGCGTGCCCATGTGACAAGCATCGACGTTCCGCCAGCCAGATCGTAGGTGCCAAATGCTGTTCCTGCGATCTGCACGTTGGCAGGCCGGTTGGGCAGATGCGGACGCTCACTCAGCACAATGTCTGTCTGAACGGCTTCGATGAGAGGTAAGATACCAACGCTGGTTCTGGTCCGGAAGTGGTAGGATGCGGTTTCGAAGGCAGCCCGCCGCGTTGGATCAGGAACCTGTGTATCTGTCGGAATGAACCACAGCCGCGTGCCGATCGGCCATTCTTTCGGCGTGGTGTCGAGCATCCCTCGATCAAGCGTGTAGCCGCTGCCGTCGATGGCGCGGATAAGTGCAATCTCCGTGTCCTCATCAACTTCTTGGCCTATCAGCACAAATTGGCCGACTGATGGCGGCAAGCCGAGGTAGCCCATGATATCAGGAACAACTGTCGTTACTTCGGCATCCATTACTATATCGGTGAGCCAAGTGCCACGCAGTTGTCGGTCGCCGAGAGACACTTGGACGATTTCGCCGGTCGTCAGAGACTCGTAGCCGATCAACTCGTAGCCGATGTCATCTTCGCTGTCTGGACCGATAGTGAAACCTGAAATGACTTCTGGGTAAATCAGTTCGCTGATATCGTCCATCTCAAGAACCGCCGCTGTCATAAAGGCTGGTGCGGTGCCTGTTTGCAGGTAAATCAGAGGCTCAGGGGGCAGCGATGGATTCACCCAGCCCGTGTCGGTCGGAGTCAAGTAACTGGTGCGATCAAGAGAAAATATGTCCTCGTAAAGCGAGAGCTTGACTGTGTTTGCGGTGGTTCCGGCTGTGACCTTTGCCACGCGAAAGAAGGCACTTTCAATGGCGCGATCAGGCCAAATGAGTTCCACAGTGTCATAGATCACTGTCTTCCAGAACGCCTTGGTGACCTCAACATCGCAGGTCGCAATCGGATGCACCACCGCCGCCAAGTCGCGTTCAGCCACGGAAATAGCCAAAGCTTGCGAAGCTATGCCGTAGTAGTTTCGGCTGTCTGACGCAGGTTGTGCTCCCTGCATCCCAATAGCAGCCAGATCCTGCGCGCCAACAGTTTCCTCTTTGCCCGTTTCGGGATTGGTCCAGGTGACGATGATCTCATTGGAAATATCACCCCAGAGTTTCATCTTGAAGTTCGAAAGCTTCGCATTGTCAGGGTTGACCTGCGGAACCACGATCTCCGGAGCAACTGCGCGCAGAAGTTTCAAAGTATGCTTACCAGTCGCAGGATCGACGAATAGCGCACCTTGAATGTGGTCCAGTACCTCTTTCACGAAGTCTTCGATTTTGCTTTGGCGCGTCCAGATCATGTTGACGCCGAAATCTTCGTCGTAGAGAACCTGCGCTGCTTGTTCAAACGACCCGATGTTGAACGCGCCGTAGCTTTCCCCCATCCCCCAATCGCGGTTGGTCATGGTTTCAAAGATGATGTGCGCAGGATTGGCCGACCACTGCTGGTTGCCTTTCGAATCGTCGGCAACCCGGATCAGCGCAATCGAGGGATTGAGCCCCTGCGGAGCCCTGCGTACCCGAACGCTAATCGCCTTCAGGTAGGGGTTGTTCGACGACCAGTGGAAACCTTTTTCGTCGGTTGCCGTGCCATTGATCGCAGCGAAAGCACTCCACAGAAAACTGGTGTCTTCAGTGTTGTCGTTGCGCAACCCACTGAAGACAATGCTTGCCAAGCCTCGGAAGCCTGGGCAAGTGGTTCCTGTCAGCCCGAAGCGACTCCACAGAGGTCCGGGTAGCCGTTGCTTCTCGTTTCCGTTCAGCCACCAGAACAGGCCCTTGACCCCGCCTTCTTTCTTGTTGCCGCCAAACAGGTCTGGAAGGTCGATTTTGCCCACGGTGTTGTTGGATACCACGCCCCGCCAAGCCTCTTTATCGCCGACTTTTATCGCAACCAGTTCAAGCCCCTGCCCCGCAGCGCAGACGCCCACATGCAGCGACATATAGTGTTCGGATACTTGAACCTGAGCGCCTGGCTTTCCCATCAGGTATTGCTCTCGACGGTGCGCTTCACTTCGACAATGCGCTCAATCAAAGCGTCATGGCCCCGACCCATCAACTCGGATTGCCGTAGGCCATGCTTCACGAATTCTTTGAAGTCGATACCAGCTTCTATCATTCGTTTCGCCGTGCCAGCCACGCAGAAGACCCGCCTGAAATCGGCAATCGTGATCAGAGGGTCATCTTCGGGCATGGTCAGGCTTTCACGTTAAAAGTTTTGGTCGATTTGTCACCGAACCACATGATGTTCACACCTGTCACTTCCAACTCGCCAAACACGACAGGGATGGGCCGACCGGCTTCGGTCGTTGGGTTTTCGAGGTCTTTCACCTCATCAGGTTTCGCGCCCTTGGGCGTTCCCATCAACAAATAGCCGATGACCTGAAGCGCGACCCCGACCAGCAGTTGATAAAGGAAAGGCAAGAACTGGAAAGGCACTGCATGGCTCCTTTGCCGAGAGTATCACATAAAGCGTGATCTTAGTAGAATTGGTTCTTCTGCGATAGGGGGTTTTCCAAGGGGATCAGGGGCTGCCCGCCGAAATTCAGGATGTTCTCGTGCAGCGTGTTGCAGTCGGTCATATTTCGACGGCAGCCGAGCACCACGGATACGCTCATCGCAACGGCCAGCCCCCGCGTCGAACCGCGAATCGTTACCTCAAGCCCGCCGGCTTCGGCTTTTGCGATGGTGCGGGTTTCCTTCCGACCATTTGCGGCAGTCCATTCGAGCAAGCCGCTGATGTAGCGGGCAGGGTCAATACCACCGCCACCTATCGCTGCTCCGAACTGAACCCGATTGCGAATGATGGCTGACACTGTGCGGGTGACCGTCGCTGCGGATTTATTGGCGCGGCACTGCGACCCATAAAGCACATGGGGGCAGCCCAGTTGATAGTTGCGACGAAGCCCCGGCCGCTGGATCGAGGTTGAGACCGGCACAGCATTGAAAGCAATTTCGTGCGAGTTGAACTCTGGTGCCGTGATCCGCCCGAGCCATTGCGCGGGATAATCCACCAATGTTGGGGTGTCGTCCATCTGCCCTTGGAAGATCGTAAGATTGATCACCTGGGACGGCGGGTATCCGATGAACTCATCTTCCAGACCTGACCCAGCCGCCATCGTGATCGTCAGATCGGACTTGTCCAATGTGCCTGTGGTGCTTATTTCGCTGTGCTTGATGGCCCATGGTGCATAGGTGATTCCAGCCCTGACAATCGCCGTTTCTGCGTTGGTGAACGCATAGGGTCCGAAGGTTCCATGCTCAAAAGCGCGACCCGGCGCGATGCGACCCGTCAGCCAATGGCCGGTCACCCAATTGCCAGCGTCACCGTAGTAATCAGTGCGCGTTGGAAAGACCGGATAGGGGCGAGCATCCCAAGTCCAGAGGCTGATCTTGTCATAGTCGATCATGCCTTCGTTCTTGCCATTGTTCGGGTGCCAGTAATCCAAGGTCGCTTCAAGAAACGCCCGCATCACCGCAGCATCTGGTCGGCCGTTGGAAAAATACGGTACAACGCTTTCGCTGGACTTGGGGTCGAGGAAAACGTTCGGCTGGTTCGGCCCTTTGTCGATCGCACCGCAACCGATTTCGGTGAATACGATGGGCTTTAGTTCCGGCACCCAAGGGGTTGCTGATACCTGCCTCACACCTGCGATGCGCTCGTGGTGCGTGTTCGACCACCAGCCCCGAATATCTTTCTGGCGATAGACCCACGGCTCGTTGTGTGCCCCATCGGTGATTGGAGAGCGGGTCTGCGCAGTTCGAGCGGCATCTGATGCGTAGAACCAGTCGAAATACTCGCCACCTTCGATATTGCTCTTGATGTAGTTCGGGTCATGGATCGAGTTGAATCCTGCCAACCAGTCAAGATGGGTGAAACCTTCGCGCCAATCGGCGGCAGGAAAATAGTTGTCGATGCCCACATAGTCGATGTTGATGTCAGACCACAGCGAATCTAGATGGAAGCGCAGATCGGTCCCGACTTTGTGCGAGTGAAATTCTGACCAGTCGGCAGCATAGGAGATGTTCACCGCGCCCCCAAGAATGGTCCGGGCAGCCGCAGCAAGCGTTTTCAGCTTGGTGACGGCTGGATAGGCGAACACTTCGTTGCGGATGGTGGTCAACCCGACCAATTCGCTGCCGATCAGGAAATCATCGACCCCGGCAGCATTGGCAATCGTGGCCATGTGCAGGATGAATCGGTTGAACTTCCATTCCGCCGCGCCGCTGTAATTGACGCGCAACTCGCCAGCGTTCCAAGAGAAGTCTCCAGCAGTGCTTCCGCCGAAGAAGGCGTTGGCCTGCGTGGTGGCCGCGCTTGTCGCATCCACGGTGCCAGCCTCACCTACTGCCGGGTGACAGGTGATCCGACCGCGCCACGGGTATGCCGCCTGCGCAGCTTCGCCGTAGGGGTCTGGCAGGCCGTTGCCAGCAGCAATGTCCATCATAACGAAAGGATAAAGCGTGACCTTTAGTCCTGCTGCCTTGAGCGCGACAATGGCTTCGTAGATGGTGCGATCTGACGGGGCTCCACCATAGGCAGGTTTGCCTGATATCTGCGAAACGACTTGGGCTGTGCCCCGGACAAGATCGCCCACTTTCCAGACGTAGGGGGCGGTGCTTCCGCTGGCAGTTTCGACTTTGGGCCGAATTTCGCAGTTCCCGCAGCGCAGATCGGTCCCATGCCAGGCCACAACCAAACTGACGTGTTCCAGATGTGGCGCGGATGCGAGAAGGTCTTCCAGCGACGAAGTGAAATCGCTGACCGCCTGTCCTGCGTATCGGTTCTTCGGCTGGCCAGAAACGCTGTCAGTGACGAGGGTTGTGCCGTAGCCGAATTCCGTCGCGCCCGGTATGATGGTAACCGACCGCATCAAAGATTCCAGCATTGGATCACTGCCCTTGAACAAGAACAATTTGGCAGGGTTGCCGCGATGGCGAGAAGATTCTTTGATGTCAAATACCATGTTCACCAGTTCCTATGCTTCAGGCGTCAGAGATTCGAGTGCCATGATTTGCACCACGGCTTGTCCAACGTCATCGTTAAGCCACCGAATTGTCAAACTGTCGCTGGCAAAACGGCAAACATTCAGCCAGCAGATCATTGCTATTTGGCTTTGGGCAACATCGACACCGACTACAGTATCGAATTCAATTTTGCTGAACAGCCCGCTAGACCCCATGTCAAAACTTTCGTCGAAGTCCAGAGAGAAGGCGCCGGGGCCGGGATCATCGGTGGCGATAATGCTGATGATTTTTCGAAACAGCCAAGTTCCATCAATCAGTTTGATCGCCAACGCAGTTTCAACCGTGGAAAGAGCATACGTCTCAGCAACTGCGCTGCCTACGACTGTCAGATAAGCACTCCCGCTGACAATTCCTCCGCTTGGCAGCATGTCCGTGGTCCAAGAAGGGCAGTAGAATTCCCCTTGCCGTCCGCGCATCTGGTTGAACAGGGTCAACACCACCCCAATGTCATCGCGGCTGCGATCAGCATAATTGAACTGTGTGATTTTCGTGTAAAATTCGACCGGCAGAAAGGTCTTCACGATCCCACGATCATAGTCAACTTCTTCGATCCCAGAAGAAAGAGTGACTGATGGCGGCTGCGCCCAATTGGGGAAGGCAAGCAATACCGGGCGACTGTTGAACGTTCCGAGGGATGTTGAACCCATCAAAGGGGCACCGCTGGGAACGTTCACTTCGAGGGTGATAGACGATGTGGCCACGCGATCTGTGACATAGCTCAGAGTCACGGTTTTGTTCAGTCTGCCACTGACCGCAGGGCGAATAACCGTGCCTTTCGGCCAAACTTTCGTCAAAGGGGTGGTGATGCCAATTTGCACACCACTCAAAAGCGTGTCAAAATCTTCATCGTAGTCAATACTGAATGACCCAACGCTGGTCAGTTCCTCACCGCCAACAAACTCGCTGTTATCCAGATCGGAAAGAACCAGTAGCATGTCTGCGGTCAGCCAAGGTGCGCTTTCAACCACGATATCAGTTGCGCCAATGGAGGCTTCAATCGAAAGCACTGCCCCGTAGCGAGCAGGATCGGCAATCGAGATACTGTCGGCACCGCGAGAGTGCATCAGCGCCTTGAATGCCAAGAGACGATCATCCCAAAGCAAGGTGGAAAAACTGACGGTTCGATGAGGCGTCAGCCGTTCGGCTACACGCTGCTCCCTACCCGAGTAGGATGTGAAAACTGTCGTCCGAAACTCATAGGTTTCAGTAACGTTTTCGCTCCAGTTGGGGATCAGATGATAATTCATCCTGATACCAGACTCCCAATTTGACGGGATCTGCGGGTCATAAAGTTGAGCATGACCCTTTCTCCGATATCTGTAGAAAGAGCGGCTTCCAACACATCGGCAGGGTCGAACACGTTGACGTTTTTCACATTGACCTGTGACCCTGCTGCGCCGCCATTCATCACATGCCGCGGGTCGTCACGGGTCAGCATTTCTTCGTCCTTCAACCCGATGATTGGAACTTCGTTCGGCCCGAGTCCAAGAACGCCTCCAGAGTGGAACCGCTGCGCGCCAGCGAAGACGCCGGGGTTCACCATGCGGCTGCCGGAACCACCGCTGCGACCAACGACGCCGCCACTATGGAACAGATTTCCAAGTAAGTTAAAGAAGATGCCACCAAGTCCGCCCCCCTCAGACCCCCCACTGATAGCGTTCAGCAGTGCCTTTTTTACAATGACTTTTCCAATCTCAATCAGGAATTCACCGATGCCTTGCATCAAGGTTTGAAAGAACGCTTGCGCTGCATTCGTTCCATTGGCTATGGCCTCAGCAAACTTACTGAATGCGTTGCTTCCAATGTCGGCCAACCGTATATTTATTTCTTCAGCAGTGGGCAGGAATTCGGTTTCCAGATCCTTAATCACGTCGCCGATGCCGCCACGAAGGTTTTGCAGCTTCAGGATCGCAGCATCAGCACCAGGGCCACCCATAGCCCTCCAGAACGCAATAGCATCGTCGATGGCAGATTGCAGTGACAGTTCCGTGGCGTTGATCTCACCAACAATCGCCGTCACTTGTCCACTATCGCCCGCTGCCTGCGCGATTTCGAGGCTGTCCAGCAGTAATGCACGCTGCTCCAGCAGCCGGTTGACTTCGATCTCGACATTCTGCCGGTCGAACAATGCCCCGGCTGTGCGCTCGATCTCTGCCCGCTGCTCTTTGGTCAAACTCAGACCGGCGCGTTGTGCGTCAAGTTCTTCTTCACGCAACGCCTTGGTAATAGCCGCCTGTCGTGCTTCCAAGGTGGCGTTTGACAGTTCGAACTGTTGACCTTCTATGCGCTGTTTGTAAGCCTCAAGGTAATTTTTCTCATTCTTGACCCGCTCGGCGTCCAGTTCGTAAAGGCGGGTGTTGATCGCCAATTCGCTTTGCGAGATGCCCATCTTCTTTTCGGCCCAAGCGACAACTTCCGATGCCGTTTTACCTTCGAGAATACTTTTGTTGGCGTTGATTTGGGCAGAACCAAGGATGTCAGATACGGGGGTCGATGCTTGGGCTGCCAATATTCCTGCAGCGCCTCGCGGACCAAGGAAGTGTGCTAGATAAAGCGCAGCGTCGGTCGTCGCGACACCCGCCTTCTGAAGCACGGCCGCGTTCTCACGAGCATACAATTCTACCATTTGGCGAGATATCGCAGAGTCTTCGCGCAGTGCCAGAATCGCAGCTTCGGTCATTCCAGCCGCGCGGTCGGGGAAGTATCGCTTAAACATCGACAACCAGGTTGACGAAATGAATTGACCGACACCCGTGGCTGATGACAGCGGATTTTTCGCAGAAGCGTTGCCTCCAGATTCCACACCGATGATCTTATCCACCAGCGCAGACATGCCACTGGTCAGCGTTGTATTTGCGGCGCTGCGGTCGAAGGTGATCCCAGCTTGCTCACGCAGCAGCCGGGTCTGTTCTTCGGTCAACCCAAGGAATTCAATCCCGAGTTCGTTTGCGCGTTCCAGAGCGGTGTTGCGGGCATCCAGCAACGTGTTCTCAATGAACTGTTCACGACTGGTCAGCGCGGCCAGATTAGCTTCTTCCCGCATCTTGGTGATCTGTTCATCCAAGAGTCCGTTGACATCAAGCTGGAGTTTCTTTTCTTCTTCAGTGCCGGTTACCCCAGTATCTGCGGACTCATCCTTTGCAGATGTGTATTCTTTGATCTGCTTGACGACAGCCTGATATTGAACCTCAAGGTCAGCAAGTGCCTTTTTCAAATCTGTAGTAGCAGAAGTGTCTAATGCGTTTTCCCCATACATTGCCCGATCGGAGCGTTGCTGCTGGGCAAGAAGCCGTTCGATTTCATGCCGTTCCTTGTTCAACCGGCCGTATTGCTCAGCAAGGGTCTCTGCTGAATTGTCGAAAGTATCCACCGCCCCATTAACAATGATCGCAGCACCTTTGGCGCTATATGCCAAAAAGCTAAGTGCTCGGGCTCCAAGATCAATGATACCAGAGTTTTCAATTGCAGTTACAAGTTTGTCCCACGCCGAGGTCAGTTCTTTGAGGGCCATATCCCATTCGGTAGCAGGGGCAACCGTGTCTTTCAGCCTACCAGCCAGAATGCGCTGAGCCTCACCCAACGCCTCGACCTTATGTCCGCTGGCTTCCATCGCCGTGATGTTGGCCAACTGATCCGCAGTCAGGAATTTCAATTCCCGATCAAGTTCGCGCACATCACCAATGTTTCCGGTGAGTGCCTTGGAGAGTTTCGCAGCAGCGTCACCAGCGTCGATGCCGGCCACGTCCGAAAGCTGCTTCGCCATTTCGGCCAAGGGAAGCATCTCGTCGCCAGAAAGACCTTCTTTGATGAACGCCAACGAAATCTTTCGCGCATCCTCGATCGCGATGCCGAACTTCTGCATTTCGCGGGCATTGGCTGCCAAAGATTCTGCGCTGTAGCGCCCACCATCGGCCATCAAAGCCAGTTGTGAAGTGAAGAATTCCAGCGATTTGGCTTCTGTGCGGACCCGAATGAACGCTGCGATAAATGGCGACAGCACTGCAGTAAGAGCAGCAATCTGCGGAATAGACCGGATCAGCCCGACCATCATCTGCGGCCAAATCTGCGCAAACTGACCGGCTTGCTGTGCGAGGATTTGAATGGGTGCCTGACCCATCGCCAAGCCGCTGATCACGTCATTGACCTGATAGCCGAGGTTGACCATCTGGTATGGTTTCAGGCCGTAGAGTTCAACGTCTTGGCTTTCACCCTTACGACCGCCGCTATCACCACGGCCTCGCATCGGTGTCGGACCAGAGGGCCTCCGATTTTGTGCCGCCGCCGCGTTATTGCTCGCCGCTGCAACTTTATTGAGTGCCGTCGCCGTTTGGTTGGCAACAGTGGTTTCCTGCTGCATCAGTGAGACGTTGCGACTCCACGAAGCAAAGCCGCTTTTCTGTGCGGTGGTAATAGCTTGGGTTCTAACGCTGACCTGCCCCAGAGCAGCTTGCAACTCCAGTGCCTTGGCTTGAAGTTTGGCTTTCTGAATGATAATGCGCGCCATCTCAGCGCGGCTGGAGCCTTGCGTGGAAATCAGTTGCTTGAATTCGGCATTCAGATTTTTGATCGAAATCTGAGTTTCGGCGAGAGCCTGTTTGTTCCCGATGGCCATACGCTTCATTGCCGTCGCGGAAGTCGCGGCGACATCGTTTTGCATTTTTTTCAGGTTGTCGAGAACCTTGCTAAACTGATCTCTGGCGCGAACAACCAGATCGACTGTGCGTTCGTTATTCGCCATTCATCATGTCCTTCAAAACGTTACCGAGGTCTTTGGCAGCTCGTTTTGTGCCCGCAGGCTTGACGTTCATATTGGGGATCGTGGAGAGCGCCATTTGCAAAAGCGAGGTCTGTGATGCCATTTGAACGCCTATCCGTTTGGCCACTATTCCCGCTTCCACAAAAACCATTCCGACCGGATATCGCATTGCATGGGGGTGTCCGTGATCGAGCAACATGCTGACCTGGCTACGGATACCTGCGACCCATCGGTTCAGGCTTTCGGGCGTGTCAGGCTTACCGCGCCTTGCATCGCCCGAACGACGATCTCCATGACCTTTTCCAGTCCACCTTCAGCCACCAATGTCAGCCGCATGATCTTGTCCAAGGCGTCGATCTGCACACTGAATGGCAAAGTCGCCACCTTGTCCGCGGCCGACAGATTACCCATAGCACAGGCAATAATTGCTGATGCGACCGGGGTGAAACCCTCACCCATCTCCATGGCAATCGCAGTCGGATCGCCGAACAGCTCGCCACTGACCGCTGTGTCGTAGATGGGGGCCAGCACGGGCAAATGATGCCTCACGATATACATGATCTGAGCCAGTCCGAGACCACGAACCTGATAGCGTTTGCCACCAAATTCGACGATCTCGAACGGGATCACCAGGTCTGCAATGTCATCGAATGTGTCTCCCATTTCGATGCCTTACGCGACGGGGAAGCTGTTGCGGTAGGCCAGCGCCAGCGAACCCAGCTTCAGCGCCGTGATGGTCAGCGGGATTTGCTGCCAAGTTGGCGAGTCGGGATCGGTCAGCAGCGACAGGTCGCCGTTGGGTGTGATCGTGGCGCGGGGAATCCAAATGTCGGAGTTTTCTCCAAATGGATTGTTCGAGACGAATTTGATTTCGCCTTCGACTTCCTTGTTGTCGGCCAACATCTGTGTGTGCGTCGAAGCGGCCACATTGTAGGTGACTGTGATGTCGGAGTCCTCAGCGATCGAACCACCCAGCAGCAGGGTCAACAGGCCAGACGGCGCGTCAAACGTATAGTCGGTGTTGTTGACGTAGGTGACAGGCGAACCGCCCGTCGAGGTAACAGAGGTGACGGTGACATTGCGCAGGCCAGTCGGAGCCACTGAACTGACACCCAATTGATACAAGCGGCCTTTCAGTACATCTTGCAGAGTTTCGGTCGATGCCGTCGCCGAGGACGTGGTGATCGTGGTCACGCTCGCCGACATGAACCACAGACGCATGTTGTCCGCTTTGACATCATCAGTCATCAGCGAACCGGAAAGATCGTCGCCGATAATCAGGCGCTTGTCACGATTGCGATAACCCTGTTGCGAAGACCGATGCTCCAGCGGCGTCACGTCGCGCGACATTGTGAACTCAGGGCAGTTCCCCAGTTGCATGAAGCCTTTTCCAGCGAATGTTCCGGGAACAAACGGGTTGAAAAGGATGGACCCACGCGGGACCACGAGGTTGTTCGACTGATAGTCCATGATTCACTCCTTTGTTGTGTTGCACTTATAGCGTGAAATTGAGACAGTTGAAAGAGTCAATGCGACCGTATGCGACCGTATGGGACCGCCAGCATGTCAAAGATCAAACCCCGCAGCCCGCATCCACCTGCCGGATCAGCCGCGCGCCCGACACCACGGCGGCATCATCGGGCGAAACCGCCAAGGCCTTCGCAAGATCGGCCCGCGACGCCCGCGTTGCATCGCAGAT
>OFRF01000097.1_pt1 | contig 26512 bp, 34 predicted proteins | sample 1543081 | NCBI WGS metagenome assembly OFRF01 (sample SAMN07774232, study PRJEB24372) | wastewater metagenome
TTCGAACCGGTGCTGCACGAATTGGGCACCGACCAGGAGGAGGCCGCGGCCACTCTCGGATCGAATTGGTGGCAGACGTTCTGGCGGATCACCCTGCCGTCGATCCGATGGGGCCTGACCTACGGCGTCGTGCTGACCGTCGCCCGGACGCTGGGAGAGTACGGCGCGGTGCTGATGGTGTCCTCCAACATGCCGGGTGTCTCCCAGACCCTCACCCTGCTGGTCTCCGACCGCTACAACCGCGGCGCCGAGTACGGCACCTATGCGATTTCCACCCTGCTGATGATGGTCGCCGTGCTGGTCCTGGTAGCCCAGGTCATCCTGGATGCCCGGCGCGGCAAAGCGAACCGATGAGGAACCCCCCAAAGAGATGACCACACCAGACGCGATCACCGTCACCGGAGCCAACAAACGCTACGGCGACTTCAACGCCCTCGACAACGTCGACTTCACGGTGCCGTCGGGGTCGCTGACCGCGTTGTTGGGACCCAGCGGGTCGGGAAAGTCCACCCTGTTGCGCGCCATCGCCGGACTGGACCAACCGGACAGTGGCACCGTCGTCATCAACGGCAACGACGTCACCAACGTGCCGACGCAGCGGCGCGGGATCGGTTTCGTCTTTCAGCATTACGCCGCCTTCAAGCACATGACGGTCCGCGACAACGTCGCCTTCGGGCTCGAGATCAAGGGCATGGCGCGCTCGTATATCGACGCCCGCGTCGCCGACCTGCTCGCCATGCTGGCCGGCGACGCCTGGTCGCACTCCCGCCCGCAGAGCGCCGGCATCCTCGAACACATGGCCCGGCAGGCCGGCTACGACCCGGCCGGGATTCTCGGGGGACTGCTCGCCACGCCCACCCAAGAGCGCGAGATCGAGAAACCCGAAACCCCGGCGGCGGCTGCGCCCGCGAAGCGCAAGCGCGCCCCTCGTAAGGTCAAGAGCGAGTCTGCGGCCGCTCCCGCGGCCGACATGAACGAATCCGCTGGCGACGCGACGGGAGACTCCTGAGATGACCGACGCCCCCCTCGGTACGCCGCCCGAGCCATGCTCCCCGCACGAGCAGCCAACGGGCTTCATGGTCGTCGGGCAGCGGCTCGTGGTCGTCCCGGACAACGACGATCGCATGCTTGGCGTCCGCCCCCGCCATGCGGCGGTCTATCGCGGCCGCCTCCTGATCCGCGAGTCCGAGTGGCCTGAGCTGCGCGCGCGACTATGAAAACCACATCCGGAGCCATTGATGCTTAACCGCGCCCAGATCATCGGCCACCTCGGCCGCGACCCCGAATCCCGCTACCTGCCCGATGGCACGCTCACCGTGCAGCTCGCCATCGCCACGACCGAGAAGTGGAAAGACAAGAGCGGCAACCGCCAGGAGGCGACGACGTGGCACCGCTGCGTCGTCTGGGCACGCCTCGCCGAGATCGCCGCCGAGTACCTGCGCAAGGGCGCGCTCGTCTACGTCGAGGGCCGCATCGACCACCGCAAGTGGACCGACAAGGAAGGCCAGGAGCGCTACACCACCGAGATCCGCGTCGAGCAGCTGCGGATGCTTAGCGGCCGCAAAAACGACGACATCTCGGCCGCCAGCGCGGCGCCCGCCAAGCCCGCGACGGCGCGTCCGGTTGGCGGCGACGGCCTCAGCGATGACGACGACATTCCTTTTTAATTGCCATGAGCCACGACCTCCAGAACTCGGCGCCCCACCTGCTCAAGCTCGCCACACTCATCGCCGATCGAGACGAGTGGAAGAAGCGCCACGACATGCTCGCCCGCCGCGTGCGCATCCTCACCGAGCGGCCCGACATGCCGCTCGACCGACTCAAGGCGTTCGACCTCGTCGCCGTGCTGCAGGCGCAAGCCGCGCTGATCGAACGCCTGATCGCGAGCGACGCCCACGCGATGACGTACCAGTCGATCGGGCAGTACCGCGCGGCGTTGTTGCGGGCAATTCGGGAGACGGCGCCGTGAAGCGCGTCGAGATCGTCACCACCCCGCCGCTCCTCGTCGCCCGCGACGCCGCCGCGGCCGCGCTGGGCATCAGTGAGGGCACGCTCGAGGCGCTTGTCCGCACGGGCGATCTGCCGCCGCCGCGCCAGATCAGCGCCGGCCGCGTGGGCTGGCTCTGGCGCGAGCTGGCGGAGTTCGCCGAGGCGCGCCCCGTCAGCGCACTGGCGCCGGGGCCGGGGCGGCGAGCGTCTCGAGATGCTGCGCCAGCCGCGTAAGCCAGATCCGGCGCTCCGCGTCGTAGCGGTGCAGGTTGTACACCGCCTGGATCCCCGGGGGCATGTGCCCGAGAATCGCCTCCGCGATCTCGGCCGGGCAGCCGAGCGACGCGAGCAGCGTGCGCCCGGTGCGGCGCAGGTCGTGCGGCGCCCAGTCCGTCACGGGCAGGCGTGATCGCACGTAGTCCGGCCGCAGCGTGCAGGCCGGCATCCGCACCCACACCGCCGAGCTGAGGGTGCTCTGGTCCGAGTGTGGTGCGCGGCCGGTCGACGGCCACAGATAGCGCGAGTCGGTCACCGCCATCCGCCGGCGCACGATCACCTCCGCGCGCCCGATCAGCGGCACCCGGTGATCGGTCACCCCCGCGAGGCGGCGCATCTTGAGCTTCTCGCGGGGGATGGTCCACCAGAGGCCGTCCGCCTCTTCGGTAATCTCGTCCCGGGCCATCGCCACGATCTCGCCCCCGCGACAGCAGGTCCACAGGTACATCGTGAGGGCGTCCTCGACGTGGGCCGTGAAATTCGGCAGCCAGGGCAGCAAGACGCGCAGCTCGGACTCCGACAGCACCCGCTTCGCCGTGCCGCGATGCTCGCCCCGCACCATCGCGCCCCGCGACTTGATCCGGCCCCGCAGCACCAGGCGCCACCAGTTGGGCACGTCCGGCGCGAGCTGGCCCGCATCGAGCGCGCGGTCCCACACCGCGCCGAGCAGCTGCCGCACGCGGATCGCCAGCACGGGCCGATCGCACATCCCGTCGATCAGGCCGAATGCCTCGGCCCGCGTGATGCCCGCGGCCGGCCGCGACGCCAGATCCCCCAGCTCGAGCGACAGCAGCCGCGCAGCCTCTGCGTAGGTTTTCGGCGCCACCTGCCGCGCGTAGCTGGCCAGGTACTCATCGCACGCGCGCCTCACCGTGTACGCGTCGACCTGCCGCTCGGCCACGGCCGCACGACGCCGAGCCCGCGACTCGGCCGCCGGGTCACCGCCAGCCGCGCGCTGGGCAGAGACACGCTCCCACGCCGCCAGCGCCGCCGGCAGCCCCATCGCCGGCCAGTGCCCGAGCCGCACCTGCCGCATCCGGCCATCGACCGGCGAGCGATAGCGGTACGTCCACGTGCGCCGAGACGCCGTCGCCACCAGCCGCAGCCCGGGCGCGCCATCGATCGCGATATGATCGCCGGCCGTCAGCGCCTTCGCCGCTCGCGTATCGAAAACCATGGAAAACCTACGCAGGAAAAAAATCGACGCTAAATGCTACGCCGAAAACGCAAGTGCGGATAAGCGTGGATTAGTGCGGATGGCATGCGCGGCAGAGGGGCGCCATAGATGAGCGGTGGGTCTCAGACGGGCCACACCCCCATGATGCAGCGGTGGCTGTCAGAGGGCGCGGGAGGCTGCGTGCTTGAAACCTACGCGGAAACTTACGCGCTCTTGAGCGCCTTGCGGATCCCGGCCGAGATGCTGCCGTCGCCGAGGGCCTGCGCGACTGCGATCGACTGAGGATCGAGGTAGACGTTGACGTTGCGGCCGCCCTCCATCTGCGCGGGACGACCGGTTAGCCCGAGCGCAGCCGCGACCTTGCGGCCGTCGAGACTGCGGACGGCACTGGCGTTGATCTGGGCATACAGCCCGGTCGCCTCGTAGCGCACGAGGGCGCCGGTGTCGGCGCCGTCACGGGTCACCGTGCCGAGCGGGACAGCGCCCGCCGGCAGGGTATTGCAGTACAGACGCCAGTTGCCGGCAGTGTCGACGCTAATTCGGCCGCGGTTGTTGTGGGTCATGGCATTTTCTCCATAGACGGCCCCGCGGCTGCGGGGCCGGGTGGGATCAGGGGAGCTTGTGGAGGGCGACTGCGCGACGGAGATCGTCGAGCGTGTGGCCGTGCTTGGCGATCAGCGCGGCCATGCTCTTGGCCGTCATCGGGAGGCGCTGGGCAACCATTGCTTGCACCGATGCGTTCCAGGCGGCGCGGCGGGCGACGGTGACATCGAGAGTCCAGTCGGCCGCGAAGACCGCCGCACGGAGCGCGCTGACCTTGGGGAGGTACTCGGCGGCGAGACGCTCCTGGGCGCTCTCGCTGAGGCTGTAGCCTTCGCCGGACTCGTTGACGACTGCGTCAATCTTGCGGAGGCCCTTCGCGGCGCCGATTTTGGCGGCCCACTCGGCCTCGACGGCGGCGAGTTCGGCGCGGAGAGTTTCGATCTTGCTCATGGTCTTGCTCCTACCCCTGATTCCCGAGGCGCGGTCGGTAGCGATGCGCTACCGATGAGACACATTATAGGCGCATAAAACGCGGCGTCAACTGAATTGTGCGCATAAAACAAAAAAAGATCATGTGCGGCCGGAATATGTGCGGGGTTTCGGCAGCTCGTCGCGACGCGCCCCGCCCGGCCACGTCCGCTCGATGACCTCGGCCGAGTCCGGGGCCTCACCTGTCTCGGCGCGCACGTGCCCCCGGAAGATGGCCGCGAAGGCCGGGAACACTCGGGCGAGCCGCGATCGATCGAGCAGCTCGTCGATCCACTCCGGCGGCAGGTACTCCTCGATCTGCATCGCGTGGATACGGTCGCGCCATAGGCAGCGGCCGCGCTGCCAGCAGAGGTAGCCGCGGTCTGGGCCGACGATGCGCCGCAGCCCTGCCCACAGCCCGATCGGCTCGGCGCCGACATCGAGGCCGGCGGCGCCCCACTGCGCGTGGATGATGTATCGGGCCTTGGTGGATCTGCGCAGCACGATCCACCCGCCCCGCTCACGGTAGCGCCGGATCGCGAACAGGTAGCAGTTGCCGAGCCTCACGGCAGCCCATCGGACTCCGCCAGCGACCTCGCCCACTCGGACAGGCGGCGATGCCGGGCGCGACACTCGTGGTACTGACGGGCGACGGCGACGTGATCGCGCAGCAGGTCGCCGAGCGTCGGGCCGGTGGGCTCGGCCAGGGCGCCGCAGTCAGCGGCCAGCGCGGCCGGCGGCGTCGGGAGTCGGGTCGCCTCGATTGGCGGCGGACCAGAGGCGCAGGCCGTCAGCATCGACGCTGCAATCGCGGTACACAGGGCGCTCGACCACATGGGCTACCTCTCGCTCGATGGTGCGGTACACGGTGCGGATGCGGTCGCGGTCGGCCTCGTGCGCGGCCTCGATGGCGCGGCCGGCGCGGGTGTGGCGATCGAGCCAGTCGGCGACGGTCTGCGCGCGGCCGAGCTGCTCGGCGACCTGCGCGGCGTGATCGACGCGCGCCTGGTGGACGCGGCCGGTGCCGTACAGCGCGGCAGCGACGGCGGCCAGCGCGAGCCAGCGCACCCACGGTGGGACGGCGCGGGTCAGAAGGTCAGCGAGCATCGGCAGCCTCGTCCGCGGCAGTCGTCAAGGGTTGCTTGATGAGTGCCCCGCGCTGCTGCACGAGCTGGTCAGCGAGCCGCGCGCCGGCCCACGCGATCATGTAGGTGCCGTAGTACCACTCGGTCAGCGTGCCCGCGATCGTGAGCCAGACAAACGCCCAGCTCGACACGATGAGCGCGACGAGCTGGCCGACGCGGCCGAGCGACATGCGGCCACTGCGGGCGTCGGTGACGAGCTGGAGCAGGCTGACCGGGTGCCGAGGGTCGCGCGTGACGACGACCAGGGCGAGCGCGACTACGAGCAGCACCGCGCCGAGCACGATCTCGAGGGCGCTCATGACGCGGACTCCGTCTGACTCCACGGCGGAATTGGCACCGTCTGCCCCGCAAGCGCGTGGGTGCAGTCGCCCAAGAATTGCATCGAGCCGTCGACGACGAACGAGTGGCACACGGCGGGCGGAGCACCATTCTTGCCCGCGTCTGCGCCGCTGTAGTGCACGGCAACGGACGGCGAAAACGTCGGCCGCTGCGCGTCGCCATTCCAGCCCCAGCGCGGGCCGGCGCCGTCGCCGACGGCGATGTGATGCGGCGCATTGCAGCCCGGACACTGCCAGATCAAGCGCCCACCTTCGGCGCTACGGAGGATCGGAGAAAGCAGGCCCATCACGCACTCCTCGTCGATGTCATGTCGACCCCGAGCACGGCCCGCGCGCGGTCGAAGTACTTGAGCCGATCGCGCAGTCCGTTCGTGCCGCCGTTGATGACGCGCGTGCACCCGGTGATGTCGCCGACGTCCGCGTAGCGGTTGAGCCGCCGCGATCGCCAGTACCACCCGGCCGAGCGGCACGCGAGCAGCGGATCATCGGCGAGCAGCTGCGGATGCTCGAGCAGCAGATCCGCCGAGCCGCTCAGTGCAAGCGAGCACGCCGCGTAGTTGTACCGGCCGGTGATCTGGATCAGCCCGCGGCCGCGATACCGCCGGCCGTCGCCGCGCGTGGTGTTGCCGAGATCCGCGCGGCCCTCGTACTGGGTGCCGTCCGCGATCTCGGTGACGAGGCGCAGCTCGGCGGACTCGTGCGCGATCTGCGCGAGCCACATGGCCGCGCGGGCCGGGGTGTCGATGTCGTACTCGGCCATCGTTGCGACGAGCGGCTCAAGGTATCGGTCGGCGCGCTCGTCGGCGTGAGGCATCACGGTCGCGAGCTGGGCGAGGGTCAGAGTCATGGCATCGACCTCGTGCCGACGCGCTCGGCGATGCGCTCCACGCTCGACTTGATGTCGCGGAGGCCCTCCCGGATCTCGCGCGCGAATCGCGCCGACTGCGCATCCTGCACGGTGTCGCGCTGCTCTTGCACGTGCTGCTGCAACTCGACCACCGACACGCGCTCGCGCAGGTCGTAGTACGCGACGAGGCCGAGCATCAGCATCGCGAGCGCGCTGATAATGTCGCCGAGCGTCACGCGTTTCTCGAATCGCCAGCCGGCGAAGTGCTCTTCTGGACGGGGCATTGCGGGGCTCCGGTGGTGGGGATTGGTCACTCGGTACCGATCACGAGGCGACGCGGCCCGCTCTGCGCGGCGTTGCCCCAGAGCAGCGTTTCGCCGGCGAGGTAGGCGTGGTTGACCCAGTACACGTAGGACTGCGAGTCGCTGTTGCGCCGCACGCCCAGCGCGATCAGGTAGTAGTCGTCGCTCGGGTTGTCGACGCCGATGGCGTGGAGGGCCGACAGGCAGAAGAAGCGCGCGGCCAGCGACGCGTGGCTGAAGGTCAGCGTCTCGTAGGCGGGCGAACCGGCGAGCGTGAGCACGCCGGAGACCGCCTGCATGCGCAGGTAGCGGTGGCCCGAGTCGTAAGCGACGGCGCCGGTGTCGTCGTACACGCGGAGCCCGTGCGTGTCGCTCGACGCCGCGGCCGGCAGCGCGGTCACCTTCCAGTCGCACGTGTAGGACCCGCCGCCGAAACTGAGATCGGTGCCGAGCACGAACTTCGTCAGGTTGCCGCTGCCGTCGACCTCGATCGACACCAGCGCCACGCCGCCGGCCGTGCCCTGCACTGCGCCCCAGATCAGCGGCCCGCGCGACATCGCGATCGGCGCGCCGAGTGTCACGGTGACGGTGGCCGGGTACGGGTACGAGGCCCCGAGCCGCGGGATGCTGACCGTGCCCTCGGCCTCGATGGCGTGGTTGCGGTAGGTCTCGTCGATGACGACCTCGCCGCTGCTGTTGTTGACGGTGAGGCCGAAGCTCATCGGCTCACGCGTACATAAAAACGAACAGCTCGGACGCCACGCGCGCCGATGCGATCGCCGACGCCGTCCACGTGACGGTCGCCCCCGAAGTGCTGACGATGTGGCCCATGCGCGGGTCGAGCGGATTCATGCCGCCGGTGATCTTGGGCACGGCGAAGGCCACGCCGCGCGCGCTGTCGAACCCCGGCACGCTCTGGCTCGACGACTCACTGGCGCCGAGAGACCGCCGCAGCAGCAGCCGCGTGATGCGGTCCGTGACCGCCAGCCGCGTCGCGCCGGCCGCGGTGTAGACCTCTAGTCCGTGCGCCATGCGTCGTCTCCGGGGCGCGGGCGATAGATCGCGCACCGCTCAGGCGAGGCGCCGCATACCGATGCCGTCGGGAATTCGCGCGCGCCGCTGGGGGTCGACGGGCCGGCGCAGGCCGCCAGCAGGCACACGGGCAGGAAGAGTGCGAGCAGTCTCATGCGCTGAGGTCTCCGAGCTTGACGCGCAGCGTGCCGCTCGCGTCGTACACCTTGATCACGTTGTTGCGCACCTCGAGGCGCGCCCCCGTGGTGGCGTTGCGGATGATGGTGGTGCCGTCCGACGCGACCGAGAACTTGCCGCCACCGATGTCGATGGCGCCTGCGGTGATCGAGCCGAGATCCGCGTTGATCGCGGCGAGGTTCGCGACGGCAATCTTGTCGGCCGCGATCGAGCCGGCCGTGATGTCGCCGCCGTCGGCCGCCTTGGTGTACGCGCCGAGCACAAGCGACCACCGCCAGATCTTGCCGGTCGCGTTGTCGTACACCGCCCAGTAGTCGTCACCGCCAGGCGGCGGGCTGCCGGTGCCGGCAGTGATGACGCTGGCGTCGGTGACCACGCGCACTCCACCGCCGGAGGGCGAGATCGTCACGCCGCTGATACCGGCCCCGGCGCCGCCGGGAAACCATGCGCTCACGTTGCCAGAGCGATCGATGTGCCGTACCCAATACCACCGCGTCACGCTGCCCGGCAGGCCGGCGCGGGCGAAGCGGTTGCCGGTCATGTCGGCGACGAGGGTGGCGGCCGTGCGGTCGTTGCTGGTCGACTCCCAGAGCTGCGAGGTTGCGTAGTCGGCGTCGGGGCATGCGCTCCATGCGATGTCGTAGCCGCCGAGGGCGGCGACAACGGCGAGACTCGTCGGGCCGGTGGGCGCGGCGGTCTTGCCGACGACGGTATGGGTCGTCGATGCCCAGGCCGAGCGTCGCGTCCCGGGCGCCGCGACAGAGCGCACGCGCACGTCGTAGGCGAGGCCGTCTTCGACGGGCGCGGCCCAGGTGGTGTTCTGATCGCGCGACGCGTTGATGCTCTGGTAGGCGCTGTCACCCGCGCGGCGATACTGGATCTCGTAGCCGACGAGACTCGGCTCGGCGGCCGCGCCCCAATCGATGCGCATGCGGCTGATGATCGAGCCGTCGGCAGCGGCGAGCAGTTCGTCGTTGCCGCTGCTCACGGTAATCGTGGGCGGCGCAACGACGGCCGTCGCGAGCGTGGGGATGTCGAGGGGGATCGTCGGCACCGGCGCGGTGGCGTCGCCCGCGCTCCACTCGTAGTCTGTCGTGGCCTCTTCGCGCAGCGAGAGGTCGACGCCGAGGCCGCCATCGTCGCCCGTGATGTCGAGCCGCATGATGCGAAACACGGCGGCATCGAGGCCGAGCTGCGGATACGTCACGCTCACCGTCGCGAAGCCCGCGAGGCGCAGTGCCGAGAGCTTGCAGCGCAGCGTGAGCTTGCGGGCGCGCGACCGGCGCAGCGCGATCTTTGCGAGACGCTGCGCGCGCAGGGCGTCGGTGACGAACGGGAAGTCGAGCCGGCGCTGGATGGTGGCGCCGCCGTCGTCGGGCACGTAGGCCGCATCGGCAACGGGCGGGTAATCGGACTGCGTCCACAGCCGGCCAACGTCGACGAACGAACCGGCAATCGAGTTGACGAGGTCGTGCCGCGCCACGCGCGGTTGAATGCTCGACGGCCCGCGGGTGTCGCGCTCGGTGAGCGTGATGGTCGGCGCGGTGTAGGCCCCGGCGTGCACGTAGATCTTGCCGCCGATGCGCACGATGTTGCCGGCCATCGATTCGAGCAGGTCCTCGACGATGTCTTTCGGCTGCTGATCGAGCGTCGCCGAGCCATGCACGGTGTAGCGCCGCTGGTGGATGCTGTTGAGCGTGACGGTCGCGGGCGTGCCGCCGGTCGGCGCGATGATCGTGCCATCGATCGCGTCTTGATACGACGCCGCCAGGCCGACGGTCTGCCCGTCGATGCGCACGAGGTAGTAGGTGCCGCCCGCTGTGAAGCCGCCAGGCACCGACCCGGTGTTGAGCGTGACGCGGTCGCCGATGCCGAGGCGCGAGTCGATCGACGCGAGCGTGAAGAACCCCGTCGCGTAGCCCACCGTCGCCGTGACGCCGGTGATGCCGGTGTCGACCCACTCGTCGCAGATGTCGGCCGCGGCCGCGATCGATGTGTCGTCAAGGCGCGTCGACGAAGCCGCGATGCCGTACGGGGCGGTCAGGTAGCCGCGCAGCACGATCGCCGGGTTCGCCGTGAGCGCCGTCAGGCCGGTGCGTGGGTCGTAGTATTTCGCGCCGCGCACGAGCAGCCGCGCGTCGGTGAGCACGTAGTTTTTGTCTTGATCGAACGTGCGGCGGATGTACGCGTAGGCGATGCCCTTGCCCTGGTGCGCGCTCGTCCACTGACCGGCCGATGCGGCGATCAGGTTGGTGTCGGCCGCCTGCGTCGTCGTGCCCACGTGCGGCCAGATCGAGATCAGCCCGGCCAGCTCACCGCCGCTTGTCACGGCGCCGGTCGATTCGTTGCGCACCGTGCGCACGTCGTCGAACCATGCTGGGCCGAAGCTGTGCACCTCGTGCCCCGCGATCGCGAGGATGCCGTGCATCAACTCTTTCTCGGCGCCCGTGACCTGCACGTACGTGACCGTGCCGCCGCAGAGCGCGTTACCGAAGACGATGCGGTGCGGCGACTGCGCGCTGCGGATGTTGGTCTTGCGCTCCGAGACGTCTTGCAGCGAGCGCTTGCGGGCCTCGCGCATCGACAGGCCCTGCAGCGCGTAGGTCGTCGCGAACGTCGTCATGAACGCGAGACTGGCGGCCTGCCCGCCGGGGATGAAGAACGCCACGGCCGCCGCCAGCGCTGCCGCGATCGATGGGCCCTTGAGTGCCTGGGATTCTTGAGATGCCATGGGTTACCAGCCGAAGACTTTGCTGAACACGTCGCCGATCTTCCGGATCGGATCGACGACGAGCTGCTTCGCGCCGGGAATCAGGCGCGCGACGCGGTCGATGTTGCGATTCATGATCCGCAGGGGATCGGGCGCGACGGGGCCGTGGTACGTGCCCCACGTGAGCGAGGTCGATTCGAGCTGCGCGACGTATTCGAAGAAGCGGTCGCCGGGGTAGTGGTACTGCTGGTCGGCGTCGGAGTACATGCGCACCCGCGGGCGGTCCCAGTCGACGAAGATGTTTTCCAGCGTGATCGTGATCTCGGCCGTGGTGCCGACGGTGACCGTCGGCTCGTCCATCGTGCCCTCGAAGATCAGGATCGGATCGAGCACCGGCTGGTCGTTGGCATCGAGCGGCGCGACCCAGATGCGGCCCGTGTTGCCCTGGTAATGGTCTTCGAGAATCGCCGTGACGTACGCCGGGTCGATGCCGCTGAAGCGCACCGCCAGGGCCGAAGCCTGCACGCCCGCCACTTCGGACACCGGCTCGATCTGCGCGAGGTTGCCCGCGCCGAGCCACGAGACGCTGTCCCACACCATCGTGATGCCGGCGTTCGTGAATCGCAGCGTGCCGCTGGGGAATTCAAGCGACACGAAGATGCACACCGGCACGTTCGGCGCCGTGATGACAGCCTCGGCCGCGGCGGTGATGTCGCGACCGCTCACGTGAACGCCTCGCGGAAGGTGAGCACGAAGGGCACCACGCCGCCGGGCGTGAACGACGAACCCTGCCGGTCGTCGACGAACATCATCGTCGTCGTCGGGCGGCGCAGCGTGATCGCGGCCGCATTGGCCGGTGACGCGCGCAGCGACGGGCCGAATGCCAGCGTGGCCGCCCCGACACCGTCGGTCGTGACGTCGGCCGTGAGCCGGTAGATGTAGCCGCCCACGCCGAACAGATCGCCGGCCTTGAGCCAGCCCGTCGTCGAGATCGGCCCGCCCGACACCGCGAGACTCTTGCCCACCTGTCCTGCCCCGGCCACCACGGGCGAGCCGCCACCGACGCCCGAGGGGCGCTCGTAGCCGAAGCTCGGCACGGCGACGCGCCCGGCGCGGCCGGCCATCTGCTGAAGGAAGGCCCACAACAGCCGGGCGTTGTCGCCGCGCGCGTGCGAGTAGTCGAGCACGCACGTCCAGTAGCCGCCGGGAATCTCTTGCGTCTGCACCGCGCCGCTGATCGGCGCCTCGTGCACCTGCGTGAGCCCGACGAAGGTCCACTCCGCGCGCTGCGGGGTGATGGTGAGGTTGGGCCAGGCGAGCGTCGTCACGATGCGAAGGCTCCGGTACGCACGTCGCGGGCGATCGAGCTGCGGGCAAGGCTCGCGCCCATCGCGGCGGCGCGCGTGATGACGCCAGCATCGACGCCGGCCGAGATGTTGAACACCTGCGTAACGCGCATGGCCTCGCTCGATCGTGCCGCCGGCACGATGACGCCGTCGGTCGTCGGTACGAATGTCTCGCGGCCGATCTCGCCCACGGTGTAGGCGACCCCCGCCGACACCGGGCCGCCGCTCGCGCGCTGACCACCGTAGAGGCCGAAGCCGTCGGCACTGGTCGATGCGCCGCCCGTCTTGCCGAAGAGCCCGCCGAGCCCACCGTAGAGCGCCGGCGCGATCGCGTTGAACAGCGGCGCCGTGATCGACTGACGGATCGCGAACCGCGCGATGTCTTCGGCCATCGCCGCGAGGATCTTGCCGCTCTCGATGCGGCCCTGCTTCACGGCATCGATGAGCGAATCCTCGAACGCCTTGCCGACGTTCTGCACGGCGTACTGGATCGCCTGGAGCTGCGACATGAAGTCGGTCGCGAAGGGCTGGAACTCACGCGTGCTGAAGTTGATCGCGTCGAACGCCTCGGCGCCGACGTCACGTACGGCACTGAGTTGCTTGCTGATGCCGGCGAAGGCCTCGTCGTAGAGCTTGGCCGAGACCTCGCCGCGGATCAGGCGATCGTTGAGGTTGTCGAGCTGGGCGTTGAGGCCCTCGACCTGCCCGGTGGGCGTGGCGGCGAGCAGGCTGTCGACCGATGCAGAAATGGCCTGCTGTCGGCGCAGCGCGATCTCGGGGCCGACGCCGATGCCGTTGATGACGTCTTGCTGGGTCTCTTCGAGCGAGCGCCGGGTTTCGTCCTGGATCTTCTTGGCCTGCGCCTGCAAGTCGTTGAGCTGGTCGAGGACCATCTCGGCCCAGATGGTCGACCCGCGGCCGGGCGTGGGGACGCCGGCATTGCCGGCGCCTGCCCCACCCCCGCCTAGAATCTGCGGCGCCTTACTCTTGATCGCATCCGCAGTTGCCGGCGCCTTTTGCATTTCAGCGAAGACGCGTTCGGCTTCCCGCAGCGAGATTCGCAGCTCCGCAAGCTTGTTCTTCTTTTCGCCACTGGTGCCGTTGATCACTCTATCAAGCAGCCCCGTCCCCCACGCGCCTTTGCCTGCCATGGAGTCCTGCAATTTCGCGATCTCGCCGCTGATTTCGAGGATCACCTTTCTCTGCTGCTGCAAGGCCGTCGGATCGATGCCCCCTTGCAGTGCGATCTTGCCGGCCTCGGCGAGCGCGCGGATCACGCCGTACAGCACGCCACCTTCTTTCGACGCGTCTGCCATGGCCCGCGCGATCTGCCCGATAGCTGGCACCACGTCACGCGCGACCGAGAGGCCGAAGCCGGCCGCAGCCGTCTGCAATCGCGTGAGATCGTCGTTGAACTGCTCGGCCGATTTCGCCATGTCGCCGGTCATGACGACCCCAAACGCACGCGCCTCTCGTGCCGCCTCGCGCAGGCCGGCCGCGCCGCCGTTCAGCAGCGGGATCCACTCGTCGAACGCCTTGCCGCCGAGCTTGACGGCGATCGCGGTCTTGCCCGCGCCGTCTTCCATGCCCTGGAATGCCTCGGCGGCGCGCTTCACGACCTCGTCGACCTTCACGTCGCGCAGCTCGCCGGCACTGATGCCGATGGCCTTGAACGCGGATTGCAATTCCTTGTTGCCGCCGGCCGCGTCTTGCAGGTTCACGGCGAGTTTCTTCAGGCCCTCGGCGAGCGCCTCCGGCCCGACGTTGGCGAGCTTGCCGGCGTACTGCAATTCGCTGAGCGACTCGACCGCGAGGCCGGTGCGCTGGCTCAGCTTGTTGAGGCTGTCACCCAGCTCGAGGGTGGACCGGATCGTATTGACGAACATGCCGACGCCCACAGCGCCCGCGATGCCGGCGAACGCGCCGCGGAGCGTTTCGGCCTGTCGTTGCAGGCCGCCGAGGCTGTTCTCGACCGAGCTGAACGCGGCCCGGGTGTCGTCGCGGCCCTTGAGCCTGAGTTCTGCGTCAGCCATTGCTGCCCCCTTGGGTCGCGCGGAAGCGCAGCTCGCGCTCGTACTCGGTGCGGAATCGCTCGACGGCGAGGCGCTGGATGCCGCTGTCGGCGGCGGCCTGGAGGAATGCCGCGCGCAGCGTGGGCAGGCCGGCGTCGGACGCGCGAAGGAACTTGATCGGGTAGCGCCGCGCGGTGAGTCGCTTGTAGACGCCGACGCCACCCCACTTCGTCGGCGCGGTGAACGACCCGAGCACCGTGAAGCGGCCAGCGCCCTTGAGCTTGACCGTCGCGCCGCCGGCCTGCTTCTGCTTCCACCGCGGTGAGAAGTTGCCGAGCGCGGGGTCGTAGTCGCGGCCGGCCTTGATGGTCGCGACGAGATCTGCCCGGTTGGCGCGCCGGATGGTGAGGCGCTTTTTCAGGGCGCGGGCCGAGACCGGCAGCGCCGTGCGGATCTCGCGCGAGACCTGCGCGCGCACCGAGGTCGCGGTGCGGTTGAGGGCGCGGGCCATCGCGGCATCGACGGCGGAGTCGTGCAGCCGATCGAGCTGCAACCGCAGCTCCCGTGCGTCGAATTGCACGTCGATCGAGATCACGCGGCCACCTCGTCAGCGGGTTGCGGCGAGCGCATCGCGGATCGCGCAGAGGCGATCGACGAGCAGCTCGAGGTCGTCGCACGGCGCGAGCGCGAGCGCGATGGGCAGGCGCTCGAGGTGGTAGCCGCCGAGGATGTGCCAGACATCGAGCGCGTGCAGGCAGTCGGCATCGAGTTGCGGAGGCTCACCGATCAGGACCCCGAATCCGGCGCGCTCGAACTCTCCGCTGGCGCGGGCGCGATCATGGTGGACGCGGGCTGCGAGTTTCCCCGGTCGGCCTCGGCCTTGGCCTGCCGCTCGATGTAGCGGGCCATCACCGCGGCGAACAGATCGCCGAGCCAGCCGACCTGCTCATCAAGCAGCAGGCCGAGCGCGTCGCGGCTGTACGCGAGCGGCTCGGCGCCGCGCTTGTGCTCGGGCATCGCGTGGGCCACGGTGATGTCGGCCCACCCGATGATCGAGGCCTCGACGACGTTGCGCATGGCGCGCACTTCGTCGCCCTGCGCGACCGTGACCAGCCGCGCGCGCTCGAACTTCGTGGGCGCGCGCAGCCGGAGCGTGACGCCCGCGAGCTGGTGTTCGAACTCGCGGGCCCCTTCGGCCGCCCGGCGAATGTCTGCCGGGTCGACCGGGTCGACGATCGGGCCGCTCACGATGCGTACGTGATCGAGTCGGCGGTCGTCGCCAGCGTGATGGTGCCGACGAACACGCCACCTTCGATGGTGGGCTCGCCGTTGTAGCCGAAGAACGCGTTGCCGTAGAGGCGCGCGGCACCGATCGACATGCGGTACGGCACCGACAGGCCGGCACGTGCAGCGGCCTCGACCGTCGAGAGCCACGCGAGCGTCGGGTAGTAATGGAACTTGAACGTCAGCGTCGTCGCCTCGGCCAGAATCGGAATCTGCTTGGCGCGCACGTCGTCGACTTCGGTGACGTCCTGGAAGCGGAAGCCGCCGCCGCTCACCTGAATGTCGGGCAGCAGCTGCGACACGGTCGTCCACCCGGTGATCTCGCGGATCGTGCCGGTGCCTTCGGTGGCGGGGTAGTCGTCGGTCGACGAGGTATTGATGCCTTCGAGGCTGACATCGTTGGTCGCGACCGCCGAGACGCGCGCCACGCGGCCGGTGGCGCGCTTCCAGCCCGAGGTGATCTCGATGATGTCGGCGACGAGCACGCCGTGGGAGGCTTCGAGCGTGGCGACGGCGGGGTTGGCGTTGCCGAAGGCCGACATGGCCTTGGCCGCGCCGAAGGTCGACGCGATCGCCAGTTGCAGGCCTTGGCTCTTGAGAATGTTGGACATGGTGGGGAGGCTCCTGTGCGGGGGTTAGTAGGCGGCGTCGAGGGCGTTTGTCTGGCGGTAGTAACTGGCGCGGTAGCTGAGCATTCGCACGGCGGGCGTGCCGTCGCCGCCCTGCGCGAAGGCGCTGCCGGTGCGGCCGTCGATGGTCGCGTCAGCGGGCAGCGTGGCGGCCATGAGCAGCGCGTGCGCGGGCACGGCGATGGCGTCGGCGGCGGTCTCCCACGGGTCGCCGTCGGCGACGTGGATCTCGATGTCGACGGTGAGGTCGACGCGCGTCGCGAGGCCGTCGGCCTGCACGATCGTGTCGATCTCTTCGACGCCGTGGATGACGATGGCCGGGCACTCGTCGCGCGCGATCTCGTCTTGCCGGGCGCGCCACACGCGCGCACCGACCGCGGGGATCGTGCTGGTGAGCGCTGCGCGCACGGCCTCGAGGAGCTGCTCGGTGATGGAGGCGGCCACGGTCAGGCGCTCCGCGTGAGCAGCGCGACGCGCTCGGCGCCGCTGGGGGTTTCGGCGGGCTTCACGCGCACGATGTAGGTGACGCCGTCGATGACGACGGCGCTGCCCTTCGCGAGCCCGGCCAGCGTCGAGGCGCGGTAGCGCATCGAGTAGTCGGACATCAGGCGGTCCCCGCCGAGGGCGTCGATCGCGCCCTGGCGGAAATGCACCTGCGTGGTCTCGGCACCGAACGTCGCGGCGACGGTGAGGCCGTCGGCGGACGCGTAGAGGGCGGCGAGGTCGGCGGTGGGGATCATCAGTACGATTCCGCCGCGACCTCGTCAGCGAATGCGCTGAACGTGGGGCACTCGAGACGCCCGAGGCCGACGTCGCGCGCGATCTCGTCGATGATCGCGCGGTACTCGGCGCGCAGCATCTGGGTGCTCGACACCGCACCGCTGCGGATGATGTCGTGCCAGTACAGCGAGCACGCGGCGCCGCGCTTGATGATCTCTTTCTCGGTCTGCAGGATGCTCGACACGACCACGACCCGGAAGCTGTCGCCCGCAACGAACGGCGTGCCGCCTGCCGTGATCGTGAAGCTCACGCCGCGGAAGGTGAACGCCGTGCCGGTGCTGCCGGTGCCGATGAACTGGTCGCCGTCGACCGTGCGCACCTCGAACGTCGTCGCGGCCGTGAGCGTGACGATCCAGTCGACATAGGGGCAGCCCACGGTGAACGTCGGCGTGTTGATCGTGCCGTTGCCGGTGTTGTAGCCCCCGACCACGCCATAGCCCGCGGCCGCCTGCGACGAACCGCCGCCACCGACGCACGGGATCTCGAACGGGCGGAAGCCGGGCATGCCGGGGATCGCGTAGAGGGTGTTGCCCGACGTGATGCGCCCCATGCGGCACCCGAGCGCGTTGAGCGCGCGTTGCACGAGCACGTTGAGGCTGCCCACCGGGTAGATCGCCAGGTCGAGGCCGCGCGTCCACCCCTTGCCTTGCAGGTAGGTCTTGCAGGCGCTGTACTCGGCATAGACCTCGGCGTACGAGTACGAGGTGCCGATGGTGAGCGCGCCCGCCGCGTTGTTCGGGATCGAGATCTGGTCGATGCGCGTCCACACCTTGTCGCTCACGGTGCGCACCGCGTTGCCGCCGTAGAGCACCTCGGTCTGCGCCTTGCCGTCTTCGCCGAGACCGGTGACCGTGAACGGCCGCTGCGACTCGTTGCCTGCCGGGTTGATGACGATGTGGCGCGGCGCGTCGAAGGTTGCGCTACCGACGGCGCCGTTCAGCGTGAGGTTGCCCGTGGTCGGCGTCTGCGACAGGCAGATGCCGTTCGTGGTCTTGTTGTGCGCCGAGAAGTGTGTGTTCGCGTGGTTGACCAGATCCCAGCCGAGATCGTAGAGCGCCTGGAGCTGCGCCTCGGTCATGTAGTTGGCCGCGCCGACGAGGGTCTTCGTGACGCCGATCGTGCCGCGCAGCCCCTTGCGCGCCATGTACTCGATGGCCTCGTACTCGCTCGCCCAGGTGTCGTCGAACATCAGCAGCGCACGCGGCTTGGCGCGCGGCATCAGCCAGACCGAATCGATCGTGACGGGCGAGGTGCCGATCGTGTTGTTCGCGACGCTCGTGACCGTGAAGCGGAACGAATCGATCAGCGTGGTCGTGTCTTTCAGGAGGTTGTCGCCACCCGTGGTGTTCGGGAGGATGCCGTTCTGGATGACGCGCGTCGTGTCGGTGAATCCGTAGCGGTCGCCGGTGACGGTCAGCATGAACCAGCCCGGCTGATCGGCGAAGCCCCAGTCCAGAACCATCGAGCCGTTGTAGCGGCTGACCATGCGATTGCTCTGCACGGTCAGGAAAGCCTGGAGCTGGGAGATGCCGCGATGCTCGGGGATGTAGCAGAGGATGCCAAGCACGGTGTCCTTGTCCCACAGGAACTGACTCAGCGACGCGCCCTGCGTGGCGGAGAGATCGGCCGTGATGGCCGTCGTCGCGCCCGCCGGACCGGGGATCAACTTGATCGGGTTGCGCGAGAACATCTTGTTCACGGCGTCGACGGCGTAGCTGCCGCCGACGCCGGCCGAGCAGTAGGTCGCGTTGAGGTCGGCGATGCCGTTGTCGAACACGACGACGGGGCGGCCGCGGAACGCCTGCGCCTTGGACGGCACGTACCAGCGGGCAGCAACGCCGCGCTGGAGCAGGTCGGATTCGAGATCCGCCGCAAGCGTCTCGAGAATGGTGCCCGCGGGGTATGCAACCCCCGCGATGCGTACGTCACTTTTCAGGCGAATGCTCATGTCAATCTCCTCGTCGGCCGAATGCCCTCTCGAATCCGCCCCGCTTGCGCGAGGCGGCATCGGCAGCGCGCTCGATCAGCCCGCGGCCTTGGGCGCGATGCCCGCGGCGGCGAGCGCCTGGGCGACGGCGTTGGCGACGATCTCGCCGATCATTGCGGCCTGCGCGGCAAGGGCGCCCGAGGGCGCTTCGGTGGTGGCGCGCACGCGTGCGGCGGAGTCGGCGTAGCCGAGACCGGCCAGCTGGTCAGCGGTGTCTTTCGGGGCCTTGAGGCCGGCGCGCTCGTAGGCGTCGGCGATCTGGCTGGGGGTGAGCACCTTGTTGGATGCGATCAGCTCGAGGCCGAGCTGGCGGCCGACGGTGATCTGCTCGGCATAGCTGACGACGCGGCTCTTGCTGCCGACGACGACGCCGTTGGAGATCTCCTGCTCGACGAGGAGCCAGGGGCGCACGGTGACGACGGCAAGGCTCGTCGTCGTGTTGCTGGGGGCTTGGGCCATGATGGGGTTCTCCTGGAATGGGTTGACGCGCCCGCGCGGCGCCGTGCCGCGCGTGCCGCACTACGGTGTCGATCAGGTGATGGAGCTCGCGTAGCTGAAGCCGCCGGCGACGCGCACGCCGATGTCGACGGTGACGATGCCGCGGATGCCGGTGATGCCCGCCGCGAAGTTCGCGAACGGGTTCGGCGCGATTTCGAGCGTGCCCCACTCAGCCACGACGATCTGTTCGAAGTTGCCGAACAGCATGGCCGCGGAGGGCATCTGCACGGTCGAGGCCGCGCGGAAGCCGGCCATCTGGCCGTCGAGCAGGTTGCCCGTCCACAGCGGCGTGTCGGTCGAGGAGAACCGCTGCCGCTGCATCATCAGACCGGCCACCGTGGGCGTCGTGACGTAGGCGCAGTTGGGCGTGAGCGCGTTGCCGCCGGCGACGTCGGTCTGGAATTCGACGATGCCGGCGTAAGCCAGCGACGTGCCGGTGACCGCACCGATGCCGGAGGTGCCGATGACGCCCGTGGGCTGACCCGATGCGCCGCTGCCGTTCAGCGCCGCGGCGTCGATGGCCAGCGCGAGCACCTGCTGCAGGTCGTTCATCACCAGCATGTCGGCGGCCGGGCTCGACTGCAGCATCAGCTGCCGCGAGATCTCGGTGTACGCGCCGACGTTCTTCGGCGAGAGGGCGAGCTGGCCGAGGGTCTGTTGCGATTCGGTGATCGCGGTCGCCTCGTTGGTCAGCCAGTAGGCGGTTGCCGCGGCGGTCTGCTTGGGCACCGTGACCGACCCTTGCAGGCCGGGCAGCGACAGCGCGCCGAGCTGCATGACGAGCGCCCGGTTGCGGAGCAACTCGACGAACGAGGCCGCGAGGTTGTCGGTCGCGACGAGGTGGCCGCCAGCCGTGGTTGTGGCGACCGTCAGGTCACGCACCATTTGCTCGAGGGCCTGCGGGTTGGTGCGGGCGATCTCGCGGATGTGCTTCGGCATGAGCAGGCGGGCCTGCACGTCGTGCGGCACGCGGAAGCTGCGCGCGTCGGCCAGCTCGGTGCCCGACTTCTTGAGCGATGCCTCGTGGCACTCGCGCTCGAAACCGGCCTGCGACCAGTTGCCGTCGGCCATGGCGCGAATCGCGCGCATGAGCGAGTAGCTCTTCACCTCCTTGTCGGTCATGCCGATGTCGCGGGTCTCGCTGACCTTCGCGGCATTGCGCGACGCGACGAGCTTGGTGCACGCGTCGAAGAACTCGCGCACGCTGCGGCCGTCGGCGACGAACTGATCGGCCAGATCGGAGCAGCCGAAGGTGCGGCCGGCGGCGACGATCTCGTTCATGCGGGCGCGCTCTTCGTTGCGAGCGTTGTCGGCGACGATCTTGATGTCGGGCGCGGCCGGGGCTTCTTTCACTTGTTCCATGGTCTTCTGCTCCTTGCGGATGATTCGGGTGTCAGGGGTGGAGGGTTCGGCACTGCGGCCCACGCCGACGGAGGGGTCAGCGGGCACGGAGACGATCGAGATCTCGTAGGGCTCCCAGTCGGTGACGCGGTAGATGTCGCCGGCATCGGAAGACTTTTCGAGGACCATCTCGTGCACGCGGTAGCCCACCGAGGTGAGGCTGCGGATGCCGGTGACGACGTCGCGGAAGACCTCAGTAGCCAGGGCCGATTCGCCAAACCGGACCCGCGCCCGCGCCACGCGGTCTTGGCCAATGGAGACGTCTTCGACGACGCCGACGTGCTGGTCGTAGTCGTGATTGACGAGCAGCGCCGCGCCAGTGCGCAGGCGATCGAGCCGGACGGACGTGGCGCCGACGTCGAGGATCTCGGTGCCCCACCAGCGCTCGTAGGGCAGCTCGCTCGCCCAGGCGAGGTCGACGGTGCGGGCCTCTTCGTCGATGGCGGCGCGGTCGAGCTTCAGATCGCGCGTGAGTGCGCCGAGGTGGGCGAGATCGCCCGCGAGCCGGCGGCGTTCGGTGACGATGGCGTCAGGCATTGGGGCTGCCTCCTGCGTTGGTGGATGTGTTCGGGGCGGCTGGGGCGGCGCCAGGCGCTGCGGGCAGCAGGCCGGCCCATTCGGCCTTCTCGCGCTCGAGCTCTTTGCGGATCTCGTCGGGGTCGTGGCCCATCGCGCGGATCACGCGGGTGCGCGAGGTGAGCCCGTTGTTGATGGCGATGACGTTGGCGGTGACGTCTTTCTCGGGGTCGACCCAGTCCCACCGGCGGCCCTGCCACACGGCGGCGTCGAACTTCTGCACGCGGGCCATGGGGAGCGAGAGGTGGCCGCTGACGATCGCGAGCGGCAGCCACTCGCTGTAGGCCGGGGCGCAGAGGTGGTCGATGAACCACTGCTGCAGGCCCTTCCAGACATCGCGCTCGTTGAGCTCGCCGCTGCGGGCGCTGCTGTAGTTGACGTTCTCGAGGTCGCTCGCGAGCTTGTGGTAGCTGACGCGCAGCCCGCTTGCGATGCCGCGCAGGATCTGCTTCGTGAACTGGGCGTAGTCCGCCATCGGGTACTTCGGGTCCCAGTTGGCGATATCGGCGTCGGCGGGCAGCAGGCCGTACGAGATGCCGTCGCCGCTGTCGACGTAGAGCGTGCCGCTCGCGGGGCCGGTATCGCCGCTGTCGGACGCGACCTGCTCATCGGCCAGGCTGCGGGCATCGCCCGATGCGGTCTTGATCCACGCGAGTTTCTTGGCGCCCTCTTCCGCCGCAGCCACGGCGGCGTCTTCGTAGCTGCCGAGGCGTTTCTGCCGGGTCATGGTGGTGCGCATCCACGGCACGCCGCGCAGCTGGCCGACGGCCTCGGGCACGAACAGGTGCCAGATCTGATCGGCGGGGATGCGCACGGTCTCGCGGCTGCCCGTGCCACCGAGGCGCGGGTCGGCCACGTCGCGCTTGGCCAGGTGGTAGGCGACGCGGCGATCGTCGGCGTCCAGCTCGACGCCCATGCGGATGCGGTTGCCGTTGGGCAGGTCGGCGATGTGGGTCTCGTCGAGCAGGCTCGGGTCGAGCAGCTGGAGCTGGTAGCCGGCGGTGCCGCGCCCGCGCCAGCGGCGCACGAGCACTTCGCCGTCGACAGCGATGGTGCGGATGAGCACGCGCTGCAGGTCAACCCACGTGTACGACTCGCTCATGTCGCAGACGCCGATGCGGCCCCACGCGGCCCACGCCTGTTCGCAGGTGCGCGAGTCGACCTCGTCGAGGCTGCCGTCGTTGCGGCGGGCCTGCACCTGGAGCGCGATGCCCGTCGGGCCGATGACGTTGTCGACGACGAGGCCGAGAAACATCATCGCGTAGTCGTTGTTGCGGGCGAGGTCGCGCGACCGGGCGCGCAGCACGCGGAGGTTCTTGTAGAGCGACGTGTTGATGTGCGCGTCGCTCGTCGTCCAGCTGTAGGTGTAGGGCGTCTGCTCGCCGGCGGTGAAGCTGCGGGCGCGCGAGGGGTGCCACGCCGCCGGGCCGCGCAAGGGCGGGGCCACCAGGCCGGCCGCGCGCTCGGCCTGCCACGCGGCAAGCACGTGCGGCGCGCGACGCGCCCGGTCGGGCGTGAGGCCGCGCTCGTCGAGGTAGGCACGGGCCGCGGCGAGTTTCGTGACGTTGCTCATCAGAACCTCACCCGCAGCTTGTTCGGCACGCGTTCGCCGTTGCGCAGGCGCTCGGCAATCTCTTCGGCGCGCACCTCGGCCTGCAGCAGCGAGCGCGCCTTGAGCAGCTCGACGCGCGTCATCTTCTTGATGCTCACGTCGCCGACGCTGTACTCCTGCACGTCGGTGAAGCCGGTGAGCAACAGTTCGATCGCCTCGAGGATCTTGCGGGCGGTCGTGCGGCCGTCGTAGGTGGTGCTCGCAGCGCCGGCGAAGAAGCTCGGCGCGACGGTGAGCGTGCCCTCGTCGACGGTGTGCTTCTCGCCCGCGCCGGTGCTGACCTGCGCCTGCCACGCGTAGGTGCCCGCGGTGTAGCCGGCGGTGGTGGCGGCAGCAACGGTGACGGCGTGCGCGGTGCCGGAGGCGCTCGCGACGATCTCGAAGCCGGCCGCGGTGGGGTGGCGGAAGCGGTACGTGAGAGTCCACGTGCCGGCCGGGTAGTCGGTGGCGAGGTCGTCACGGCGCCACTGCCAGGTATCGCCGGCGCGCAGGGTGTGGGGTTCGTTGCTGGGGATGCTCACAGAATCACCACGCCATCGATGGCCGGCGCACGACGCGCGCTGGCGTCGCGGGGCGACGAGGTGCGGCGGGGCGAACGACAGGAAGAGGGGCCGCAACGGCCGGGGGCACCGAGCCCTCGGCAGAAGGCTCGGTCGGGAGAGTTGCCTCGGCCGCTGCGGATTCGGGGGCGCCGGGCTCAGCCGCCGGCGTAGCAGTTGCCACGGGGGCAACGGCGGGCACCGGCGCAGCGGGCGCGACGAACATGTCGGGTTGCACGAGCAGCTGCTCGATGCGGTCCCAGTTGGCGCGGCTCACACCGGCGTAGTGCGCGGCGGCGAGCGCGTAGACGGCGCAGTCGAGGGCTTCGTTGCGGGCGCCGGAATCCTTGACCCACTCGCGCCGCGGGTAGCCGCGCACCCAGCGAGTGACGACGCGCTCGCTGGTCATCTGCTTGAGTTCGTCGTCGGGCAGGCCTTGCGGCAGGTGGACGTAACCAGCACCGGGTTCGTCGATCTGGTAGCGCGCGTAGAGCACGGCCTTGGCGGTGTCTGCGCCGACGGGCCACAGCTTGATGCCGCCTTTCGCGGTGCGGCCGCGGTGCGTGACGTCCTGGTCGGTGGGCCGGCCGAGGATGGGCTTGCCGGCGACGCTCTGACCCTTGATGGCGATGACGTGGCGCGACGTCCACTTGCGGCAGTAGGCGCGCACGTAGTGGGTGGTCTGGCCGTCGCCGGCATCGATGGCGGTGGCGACGATGCGCAACGTGGATCCGCCCTCGTGGGGCCACGCGCGGAAGAGCAGATCGTCGAGGCGCGCCCACGTGACGTCGTCGGTGGGCGAGCCGTCGATCACCTCGCGCGCCACGAGCCACGACTGCTCGCCGCGACCCCAGCCCCAGACGCGGGCCTCGAGGCGGTCGTGCTGCACGTCGACGCCGCAGGTGAGCATGAGGGCGTCGCGCGGGATCTTGCCGCCGAGGCGGTAGTCGCCGATGTGCTTCGCCAGCTCGTTGGTGTCGGCCTGCTCGCCACCCTCTTGCCAGGGCTCGCCGAGGACCGTGTTGCTGAAGGCCTGCCGCAGCTCGCCAGTGACGTCGTACTCGGCGTCCAGGAATTGCTGCACGCATTGGTGCCAGCTGAACCACCCGAGCGGGCTGTACAACGCGCTGAGGTGGTAGCCGGGATGGCGGCCGCCACCAGGGCGCGCAGCGATCCACCGGCCGCCTTCGAGCATGCGGGTCTTGTGGTGTTCGTCGATGCGCTGCTGACAGGCCTCGCACTCGTAGTGCACGTCGTGCACTTCGCGCGTGTCGCGCTCGACGGCGCCGGGCGTGTCGGCATCGACCTGGACGACCTCGCCGTCATCGGCGCGGGTGATCTCCAAGACGCGGCGGGTGTCCCACCGCATCTGTTCCCAGCGCAGCCACTGCTCGTGCGCGCAGTGCGGGCAGGCGACGTGGTAGCGGCGCTGGTCGCTGAGTTCCCAGTAGCGCCAGATGCGCGACGTGGCCTTGAGCTTCGGGCTCGACACGCGGACGATTTTCTTGCGGGCGAAGGTGTCGGTGCGCTTCTGCGCAATGACGCACGGGTCGCCCTCACCGTCGACGTCGGCGGGGTACGCGTCGACCTCGTCCATGATGAGGTTTCGCACGGGCATCGAGCGCAGGCCGGGGCCGCTGTTGGCGCCGGTGATGCAGAGCATGCCGCCGGGGAATTCCTTGAGTAGCACGGTGTTCGCGCTGTCGCGGCTCTTGGCGTCGGCGACCTTCTCGCGCAGTCGCGGCGACTGCTCGATCATCGGCGCCAGGCGCTGCCGGCTGATGCGCTTGCCGGTGTCGGTCGTGGGCATGACGAGCATCGTCGGCGCGGGCCAGAGGTCGATGATCGCGCCGATGAAGTTGTAGACCGCCTCGCTGCCGCCGACCTGCGTGCCCTTGCAGAACGTGACTTCGGTCGCGGGGTGGCCGGGGCTGAGGACATCCATGATCTCGCGCAGGTACGGCGTGCGCGACGTGCGCCACGGGCCGGGCTCGGCGCTGCTCATGGCCGGGACCATGCGGTACTCGTCCGCCCACTCGCTGGCCGTGTACTCGCGGTCGGGCCGCAAGCCGTCTGCCCACGCCTCGGCGACAACGCTGTACGCGTCGCGCAGGCCGTCAGGCAGGCTGTTCAGCGGGGAGTCGTTCAGCGAGCCCATTCAAGGCCTGACGCAATTCGTTGGAAAGGATGGCGTGGATTCGGGCCACGTCGGATTCCGCGGCGAGCAGCGCGGCGCAGCGATCGGGCAGCGCCAGGAGCGCATCGCGCATCCGGCGCGCGACTTCGCGTTGTGCACGCTGCACGTTCGCCGTCGGGGTGAGCGCGCCAAGGCGCTCGAGGAGGTTCAGGCGGGCTTCTTCAGCCTGGTACTGCTCGCGCATCGCACGAGCGCCGCCGAAGCCACCAGCGGGGCCGTCGTGGGCTGCGCCGGTATCCGTCGCTACGTCGGCGGCGTCGGCGCCGAGGGCATCGGCGGACGACGCGGGCTGAGATCCACCGAGGTCGTCCGAGCGCGGGGTCGGCGCGGTGATGATGTGACCGGCACGCGCGGCCTGGACGGGGTCGGTGTTCGCGATCCAGTCGGCGTCCGCGCGCGTCGCATCAATCGCCACGCACCGGCCGCGATCATCGCGACGCACGGCGGCGTCCGAGATCCGCTTCGACGCGATCGCGCGTTGCACCGCCATCAGCGCGCAGCCGCGATGCTTCGCGTAGTGCCGCAGCGGCATCCAGTTCGCGCCGCTCACGCGACACCTCGCGACACATTGCGACCACGGAAGACCACGCCCAGCGACCACGCCCCGGTCCGCGATCCACTAGCGCGATTTCGCGGGTCTACGACTA
>OFRF01000098.1_pt1 | contig 26375 bp, 26 predicted proteins | sample 1543081 | NCBI WGS metagenome assembly OFRF01 (sample SAMN07774232, study PRJEB24372) | wastewater metagenome
TTAAATACGACGGAAGTGATGAGCAGATTGCTGAGATGGATGATACCGGCAGCTTTATTATAAAAGCTAACGGCATTGAATCTCATGTGATGCACAATATAGATGAACGGGGTTTGCTTGTTGATTGCGATGAATATCTGATATGCAACAGACACAAATATGCAAAGCTAATACAGCGATGGTCAATAACAGGTCAGCCGGTTTGGGTTAAGACTTTTATAGATGGTAGCTACGCTGGGTTACCAATTAAAGACGCATCAATTTACGTAACAAACACTCCAGACTGGAACATACCGGGCGCAGAGTATTCATTCACTGAGTTTAAGGAGGAAGTATGAGTGAATCAGGGATAGACATGGAAAGGTGCTTACGAGGTGTGGATGACGAGAAAGCTTGGGCTCCAGAAATAACCTGGACTAACTGCGCTGAGAAGATGCCGCCGGATGATCTGGATATCATAATAGATACCTGGACTGGGCATAAGTTTAAATCTGTTGGTTGGATACTTAAGCATGAAGTTAACGCCTTCGGTTTAGCTAACTTTAAATGGACACCATACACACCAGAAAAATGGAAGGAGTTAAATAAGTGAGCCAGCAATGCGAAAATTGGCCAGAAGGTAAATGGCATTGGATGATGGAATACTGTAAACGTAATCTGCTACATCCGGGGGAGGAAGCTAACTGGAAACAAGCAGAAAAAGCCTACGAGGAGCGCAAAGAATGCGAGGAATAAGTGAGAAAGAATTAAAGGATAGACAAGATGTAGCTAGAAGAATTAAAGATTACGTTCGATCTACGCTAATCGATGAATTAATATCTGAATGCAAAGAACTTAACCCATGGCTGCCGATTGAGAATGCTCCGAAGGATAGGAGACTATTATTACATGTTGGAGAACCTGTAATAGGATGGTTTAATAATATAAAGAATGTGTGGAGATCGACTGATTCTAATAAGTTATATCCAACCCACTACCAAGAATTACCAGATGATCCAAAGGAACAGGAACATGCTAAGAACAGCCAAACAAATAGCCCAAGTATTTAATATCTCTTACCAGGTAGCTATGAATACTCTTCGAGAGAATGAGATACCATTTCTTCTCTGCGCCAAAGGTAATGTTAAACCTATTAAAATGTTTGAGATTACTGATGAAGAATTCAAAGCTATAAGAGAAGGAATCTATAAGATAAAAGAAACTAATCCTCTCTCTCCCTATCTATCAGTTTTATTAACACCTTACTGGAGTATCTATATACCCTATACATTAGTCGAACATCCAATGGAATTTATTGAGCTTAATGTTGAGCTTTCTCATCACCCTGATTTGATACGGAAACTTAATGAGCTTATAATACTTACCCCTAATACAGGATTTGAAGAGAAGTTAGCGGAGATTGCGGCGCATTGTAATATCTTTGCGGGGAAAGATCAGAAAGGTATTGCTACTTTATGCACTAAGCGATTGCAGGAAATGAGGACAGGAATCTTACAGGTTATTAATTAAGTGAAACCTAAAAAGGGATATAGATTAAGTTCTATATCCCTTTCTTTTTGTCTGCAATTTACTTAATTACTTAGGAACTGGAACAGAATCAGTTATAGACGCAAGGATAAGATCTGAATTATATAAGGCTCTTAATCCTCCAGAAGTATCTAAAGCCTAAACTTCCTCTTTCCTTCCCAAGCAGCCTTCCCGAACAAGCTAACTCCTAGCCACCTCCACCAGCTAACAGGACTCAGGAATCCTAACTTACTACACCATTGCATCCTTCTCCTGAATCTCCTGTTAGCTTCCCAGAAAGATATTACCTTCCCGTTAAAGTCATGGTGAGTACGGAAATAGAAGTCATGCTCCCAACAAGCCTTGATGAATATATCTATTACTCCGGTACAGCCATCACTCTTAGTATAAGCCCAGATAAGATCCCATTCCCTATCAGTAAACATATCAGGATCACTTTCCCTTAGTCTGCATAAAAAGTTATTAAGTGTATCTTCATATTCACCGAACATCATAAGCCTCCCTTACTTTTTTACTGCAAGCTAACAACTCCTTAGCCATGAAATCTATCTGGGCTTCTGCCTGCTTAAGGAGTCCTCGATTATATTCTGCCAGCTCTGTGATCCCAGCCTCTCCCAAGTTTCCACTTGTTCCTTTGGTATCGTTGGCTTTGGCCTCTCTACAAGCTTGAGGTCTTTGGGTGCGGATTGGCACGCTGGCAGTACTAACACTAGCAAGCTTACTATTAAGATCCTTAATCCTATTTTCATAATCTACCTTATCCTTATCGAATTGATTATCATTTATCCTCTTTGACTCTGCCAATATACCAAGTGCCTCCGCCGTTGCCTTGGTATCACGCGCCTCATACTTAGCCTTCGCATCATCATAACCATCCTGATAAATTGAGTGGTGTATATAAGCTAGTAAACCTACTACAGCTAATATACCTAAAAGTTTTATTCCATACTTAGCTGATAGCTCACTCAGTGTTAACATCACCTCTTCTCCTGTTATGGTGGGACATACAAGTTACTATCTCCTTCTTAATCTCATCTAACTTATCCATGATTTTGGCATCAGCTATTTGCCTCTTCTCATCATTGGCTAAAGCTTCTTCCCGTAGGATATACTTACCACTAACGAGTAACTTCAGTTCGTTGTTTTCAGATTCTACTTTATTCAATCTGTTAGTGAAGGTAGTCCAAATAACTCCTATTAAAGCTAAGTTAATAGTAAACATAGTGCCAATTATACCTAGTGCAAAGTTAAACATATTAGCCTCTTCCATAATTATCTCCTTGTTAGTAAGTGAGGCCCTAAGTTTCTTATTGTTTTATATTAGCTTGACATGGTAGGTAGGACAAAGTTCGCATCATCCCAAATACTAAGCCTGGAAAGATCAAACTGTACATCATTCCCTCCTATACCACCAAAATAATTACATACTAAGAACAGCCTAGTCCATGCATTTCCATTCACCTCCTTATGCACATTAACCTTCTTCTTCATCTTCTTAGTCTCCAGCTGATTAAAAAGAACGAAGCCCATTTTAAACTCCTTATTATTTTATATTATACAACTAAGCAACTTAAAGTTGATGAGCTACCATATTAAACGGCGCACGTGTCCAAAACTCAAGATTAGAAATGCGAGACTGTATTTCTGACGTGCCAGACGAATATGGGTTTGTGTACATTATTCGCGTCATCGGCATGTAATCCATAAAAGCTCCTGCCATAATACCGCCTTTCTGCGAATGGATTAATTGATAAGTACCGTCAGCTCTCTCAATTGCGACGTTTAATTGCCCTGTCAATATATCGCTGCGGGATTGTGGTCGTATGTACTCGAAATGCATTCGACACCATTCATTGACTGGTACAACGCCGCTGGCAATTCTGTTATTAGTCCAGTAAGTAGTTGCGACATTTTCCCATGGGTAAGTGCTGTCACCGCTGCCAGCAGGAAAACCCGGCGCGCCAATTAAATTAGCGTTATTGTCACCGGCCACATTCCAAACAAGCTGGCCGCCTGTATAAAGAACCTCGCACTTGGCGCGAAAACCTCCACTACTTGGAGCAGCTTTATAACCTTCTTTAATCTCAGCCATCATTATCCAACCGGATGGCGATAGCCTAGTTATAATGTCCGATTGAATAATAAAATCATAGGCAAAATAAATAGAAGGTAATTCTGGGATTGTGGCGGTATCAGAGAAGTATCTATATAACTGATTAGGCGCCTGCGGGACGCCGCCAGAGTTAATCAACATCCGCTGTAATAAATCCTTATTACCTCCAGTCTTAGCAGAGGTTTCAATAGTATGAAGCATGCGGGCATTTAAGGCTGTTACATCTGCACAACTAACATCGGGAATACAATGGATAAAAGGCTTAGTATATATTCCTGTATATGATTTAAGTTTAGCTAAGGCAGTTGCCTCAAAGTTAACATCTTGCCAAAAGTTTTGGCCGCTTAGCCTAACAGGAACTCCAAGAGTTACATCACTAAAATCGGTTTTAAGTAATCTAACGGCAGGGCTTGGGTTCTTAATAGCTTGATTGTTAAATGAACTAACTATCATAATACCTCCAATCTAAGCATAAGAGATAATAAGGAATTAGTATCTCCAGAATTAGCACTGCTGAGCATAGCATTCATATACATCTTAGAAGCGGTATTAAATTGAGTAGTTCTAGGATCGATAACTCCGGTACCCCCGCCACCATTCAAGGCATTGTTTTGAGTGGTATGAAAATTAGTCGCATTAACTACAGTCACTAAACTATCTCCACTCATTTGAATAGGATTTAAGTTAGATATTGTAGCAGCGTAAAAAGGACTGTCAGTATTGTTATTTCCTGTTCCCACACGTATTGCATAAACAGCTGTCCCACCAGCACCAGTTTTACCTGCCTGTACCATGCATCTAAATCTTGAGCCTGGTTGAATAAAGTCAGCTTCAAATTCCATTACAGGTATTGCGAATGTACCAGCAGTAGCCGTAAGTGATATAGTAGGGGACGCTGGCAAACCAAACACACCGTTATAAATAGCGACAGCGTATTTATTAGTATACTTTCCTCCAGTTCCTGTATTATATAACTCAACTAAATTACCGTTAGTAAACTGATAAGTTGCTGTTAATCCTTTCCATTTATCATCTAAAGGAAAATCAGATTTAAGAGAGGCAAAGGAAGTATAGTGGATTGGGTTATCCATTAACACTGGACGGTTATTAATTCCATCTGCCTTGAAGTAAACGAAGCAGCCGCTAAGATCATAACGATTTGTACAACGTATAATATAGCCATTGATAGTAGAAAAATCAGTGATAGCTTTAATTTGAGCTAAAGTCATATCACTGAATGGAGGAACTGGAGTACCATTAATCATAAGCACCCCATTTACTACTTGAGGAACCCCAAGCACCAAAAGATGCTCTAATGTTTCATCAATTTCTGCCATGATAACTCCTTAAGATTTAACCCATTTACTTATACCTGTTACCTGGCCAGAAGTATAAGTAAAAGTTTTAGTGTAGGTTGCTGTAGTAACTCCATCATTGTAGGTCTTAACAATTGTAGCTACTGTACCATCACCATTATAGGTAAAGGCAGTAGCTACATCCCCATTAACTCCAGGTCTTTCTAAATCTAAACTTCCTGCACTTGATACCATTCTAAATCTCCTGTCAATATGAATCTGAACCTGCTCCGCCCATAAGAGTCTGTAAGTGTAAACTGTACCCACTAGTAAGTTTAGCCCTTAACTGCTCTGCTTGTGTTACAGTCGCATTACGATACTGTCTTGTCATGAACTGATTAAACTCTTCCTGCTTTCCTCCGTAAGCTACAAATTTAGAAGAGAACTCATTAAGATTTTCCTGGGATACCTCAGCCCCAGCTAGGATATTAGTTTTGATGGCTTCTCCTAATCCTTGTCTCTTAGCTGCATCATGTGCCCTGTAAGAATTAATACGGAACATAGCTTCTTGTACCATACTTTCATCCATAGGTTTAGCCCCTAAAATCCTAGCAGCAGATACCATACTTAATAAGTCATGATTCATAAGTATGTTACCCTGAGCATTAGTAGCTATAACCTTACCTGACTCATTAGTCATACCCCCTAGTACTTGAGCCATTCCAGCTAGAGGTCTATTAAGTCCATTATGTTCTAGGGCTCTTAACACTGTTGGCCAGAGTTCAGCCCCCATAGCCAACTGACTCATAGAATCTTTAATATTCCCAAAGAACTTAGCGGTAGCTTGTACTATAGGAACCTTAGCTGGATCAGTAGGAACTAGAGTCAAGCTTCTAGGATTAACGTCACCCCGAGAATATAAGTTAGTCTTAAGGCTTGGGTCAAAGATTCCTAGTGCATTGCTCATTGCCCCATAAGCTAGCCATTCACCTGCTTCCTTACCTGCACCATTGAAGATAGCCTGGTATATATCCGCATGCTGACTATTACCTCCTGCATTCCCTACTATATGAGTATTGATTGCATTAAAAGCCGGTAAGCCATTCAACCCAAAGATAGTACCTTGCATTCCCATCATAGCCCAAGCATTACGACTATTACCATCACCTACATGTCTCATGAGTTGCTGTATGAGATTAAACTGGTAAGTTTGAAATAATCCTATTGCTTGACCAACCGGCCCTTGAAACATAACAGGCCTTTGACTAGCTAAGAAGTTACCTTGAGTTCTATTAACGAACGAATTAATATAAGGCAAGGCTGCTGCTTCATCCATTACCCCATGCTTAACTGCCACATCAGTAATTTGCTTCATGAAGTCAGCCGCTAAGAATCTATTAAACTCCTCGGCCACTTTATTACCTGTCAGTCTCTCAGCTGTATTGCCAATACCTCTAGCTGTACTAACCGCACTAGCCATTCTAGCTTCAATTGACTTGGCACTATCTCCAGCACGAATAGCTATATGATCAAGTGTCTGGTCATACTGATCCATGATAGAAGTAATGAAACCTTGCTTCTTATAATACTCTTTAAGCTCAGGCTGATTCCGTAGTCTCTCAAAACTCTTAGCTAGTATTTTCTGATGTGAGAATATATAATCATCCGTACCAGGAAGTCTTATCTGACTTAAAGCTGCTAACTCTCCAGCCCCTTCCTTAGAACCTTTTTTGACGGCGTCAATGACTGCCTTAGCTTCTGTACCATAAAGAACGGCATGACCTATCACGTTGTTAGCCGCATTCATTGGATCCATACGTAAAGCTACTGAACCTAACAAAGCATTCATCTTAGCTACTAACCCAGTCAGTGTACCTCTAGGAACTGTACCGTTCATAGCTTCGTATAGGGCTTCGTCAACTATTGGCCCTTTATACCCAGCCTTAGTTAGCGCCGAATTAATCTCAGTCAACTGATCTGGATGCACTACCTTATCCCACATCTTACTTACGTTCTCACTTATTTCTGAGAACTTCTCATCCAGAGTTCTATTAACTGTAGTCCATACTGGAAACTCTTCCATCTTCTGAATATCTAATAGTTGTTTCATAGTATTCGTAGCTGGATTGTTAACTGAAGTCTCCGCGAACTTAGCTGGAGACAAGTAACCAAAGGTACTCTTGGAAGCACTAATAGCTGGTTCAGCTTGTGCCCTCAAAATATCTAGTTGCCTGCCGTATCTATGACTAACTGCTTCACGGACAATACTGGACTGCTGAGCTAAATGCCAATCAAGGAAATTGTTAACTATCTTTTGTGGGTCTGTGATAGGTAACATAGAAGAAGAAATACCTTTCCTGGCCAGAGCAGTGTCCATATAGTTCTGGTTGATAGTTCTAGTATATTCAAACTTCCCTTGAGACTTGAAGTACTCTTCACTCTCCCCCTTAGTTAGCACCTTAAATTCCGGAAACTCACTAAGTACTTTCTGCTTAAGAAGTTCTAGGGTAGCTCCATCCTTAGCATAGATCATTGATGAATGACCAGTACCAGTTACTGTGTTATCCAACACAAAAGCAAAATGTGGAGTATCCTTTAGGTTTCTGGGAATAGGGTAGAATGAATTAGGATCTCTATTGAACTGAGTTCCTTCCACACTGCGCATAAGTCCCAGCTCATTAATGTTCTTACCATTCTGTTGGATATGAAGCTTAACAAGTTCCTGTACTTTAGGATTGTTAATTGGTACTGTCACTCCTTCTGCATTGGTCAGTACCTTTCCTGTATCATCCAGCACAAAGTTACCAGGCATTGACCTGATCTTTTCATTAAGCACTGAGAATTCGATTGCAGCTTCCGGATCATTACCCACCTTAACTAAGGTAGGATTGAAGATATCAGATACTCCAGACTTCCGCTTCTGAGTTAAGTCATGAACCCGTTGACCTACGTAAGCACTCCAAGCATCCCTTGATCCGTAATCTCCGCGAGTACTGGACACTAATCCTGGCCCTGAGTTACCCCCACTTAAAATAGTTTCATCGGAAATTCCTGGTAGTATCTCACCAAGAACTTGAGCAGCACTCCTTTCTACAGCTTGATCGTAGAGTACAGCCTTCTGCTTAAAGGTAGTTATGGAGTCGAGCATCTGACCTGACATACCTTTGAATCTTGAACTATCACTTAACACTCTAGCATAGGATGGAATCATATCTATATTAGTAACTCGATCTAATTCACTTCTGCCAGCTTCCTGAACAGTCTTATCATAATTCCTTTGTGCAGTAGCTCTGGCGAACATTCCTTCCTCAGTATATACGCCACGAAGAATACTCTCCTGCATATCAAGTTTCTCAGCTATCTCAGCAAAGGAGGGCTTCATAACTTTAGTGGCTACGGAGTCCAATACTTCTTGAGGAATAGGTCTAATCAAATGTCCTGCAAACTTATTGAACTCCGGCATCTTAGCAAGTCTTTCTGGGTGGGCACTTAAGTACGAGAATGCGGAAGCAAAGAGTTCACTAGGATCTCTACGTCTAGTAATCTGCTCAGGTTTAGTACTATTCCACAAGGCTGGATTCCTTGCCTTACTTAGATCAATAACTTCCTGCATGATAGGTGAAGTATAGTCCTTAGTCATAGTGCGCAAATTCTGGGCGGCTACACCGCTAGAGTCTACAAGAGCCTGAAATATAGAATGTCCTTCCATCTTCTTAAGTTCAGCAATATTGGCCATTAGAGACTTACGCTTAATACTACTAGCACTTAAAGCTATCACATCACCAGTTACTTCCTTACCATTCTTTACCGTACCTTCTACCTGAGTAAAGAAACCTTTACTTGTTCTTCCCACCAAGTTAAAGTTGATCCCTAACACAGAAGAAGCTTTCTCTGCAAACTCCTCCGCAGTTAGTGGTATAGTATCCATCTGTACCATACGAGTGCTTAGAGTTGCTTTCTGCCTCTTGACCAGATCTTTAATAGCATCTTTACCATTAACATTGTATATATCCGTAACCAGCCCGGACTCAGGCATAATACGTATTGAATCAACTGCGTCATCTAACGCTTTAGTAAGTAATGGAATATCATTGATATGAATTGTTTGAACATTGGATGGCTCATTATCCCATTTTGGAAGAAGTCTGGCCCAAGCATATCTGGACTGTACTCTTGTTGTGCTCTCCGTAAGTAAATTAAAAGGTTGATGAATGTTATTAGTTTGCGCGTATACTTTACTTCCTACTTGAATACCAGCTTTGTGTAATTTAATAGTCTCACCTGGGCCTAATCTATCAGCTAGACTAACTAAACCTGGACGCTCGTCAGTTACCTGTCCTGTGCCTTCACCCTTAAGTTTAACAAATGATACCTTAGTATTCTGGTATAGGTTAGATTCTTCTGGAGTTAATACACTCAAATCATTACCAGATTCTTTGAGCTTAGTACGAATCTTACTTAATTCCATATCTACAGGTGAATGAGTATTCATCCTGGATACCTGCTTCGCATCCAGCAAATTAGTTCTAGCAGTCTGTAAGGTGGAACTTAATACCGAATCATTTAATACAGACGCTAACACTGAATCATCCCCAGTAAGCGTTTGGAAATCACTACGGATATCTTGCAGTAATTTATTTCTTGTACCTTCTTGTAATTTGGCTGCTCTCTCTCTAAGTACCCCAGCACTGGCCGGATCAAGAGCAGCCTTCCGATCAAGCTCAGACAAGTTAAATAAGATTCTATCCGAGCTAGGCATATTAGCCCGAGGTACATCAGTTATACCAAAAGGTGCTAAAGACTTCTCAGCCTGTAATACACCTTTCTTAATAGCTGCACCACTGATAACTCCACTGATTGCTCCACCTACTACACCCCCTAATACCGCACCAGTAAGTACATCAAAGGTAAGATCACCTACATCCCTGGCTTCTAACACTGGGGAATTATACATAGTAGCATTGACTACTGCTGTAAAGGCTGCACCTTCCAATGCGTTTTGACCTACACCGGCTGCAAGAGCCCTAAGAGTATTAGCTTCCGTAAGTTTAAATATATTACCTGAATCAGTCATAGCTTTAATAGCTTGGGCTACGTGAGCTTCTCTAGTAGGGGCTAACAATCCTAATGCTGTGCCCATTGGCCCTTTACCTACTCTACCAGTCTCAATAGCTGATCTAAGTACAGCTTGACCAGCATTAAGCACTTTAACTCCAGCCATACCAGGAACCAAGGAGCTCAGTACAAATCCTAATGCATCAGTTCCCATCTGATGTTCACTATAATACTTGCTTAAGTCACTGTCAAACTCTTGGACAGTCTTAGAGAAGTCATTCATCTCAAACTCATTACCTGTACCACCAGCTAACTTACTACCCCAATTACCAATAGTAGGAACTATATTATAGAGTTGAGATACTCCAGAACCTATAGCTAATGGGATCCATTTAGTAGCCACATCTGATGCAGCATCTAGTACTGATTGGTTCCTCTCCACTCCATTATTCAGATTAGTATGAGCTGCACCTGCTAATAAGTAGGAAGGGATAGTCTCATTAATTTGCTCATTGATCTCATTAGCCATTTAGGTTCTCGCTTAATTTAATTACTTCTTAGGTTCCCTTAATTCTCCTGATAGGTAAGAAGTAAAGGCTTCGTAGAGTCTGGTCTGATTTAAAGCATCCACGGGTTCAGCTACATTAGGCATAAACTGGTTAGCAGTATTAGCTATATTAGATAAACCTGGAATATCATAATTTGTTCCTGCTCCTGGATACTTAAATAAACTTTGCTTAAGTCTAGGTTGTGGAAGATGTACAACGAACTTAGTTTGCTGCAACCCAGTGAGCTTAGTTAATCCGCTTACATGATTATTCATTAGTATAGATTGATTAGCAAACGTATTATAGAAATTAACTGCCTCATCTATACTAGCTTGCTTGTTCTTAACTGCGGTACTTAGTCTCTTGAACAAATCCGTGGGTTCAATAGCATTAGTGGATATGTTATCAGTAATCTGAGGGCTAATAACGTCCTTGAATAACTTGTTATTCCTGAACGCATCTGAACTAGCCATAGTGGCCCAAGAAATTGGCTTAGCTAAGGAGCCAGGTGAAGTATTAATATTATTTTCATCTTGGCTTAACTTAACTTTGACAGCCTGGTTAGCTGCTTGGAGTCGCTCATTATTGTTCTTAGCTTCCTTAACCCCAGGGGAAGACTGCATAGTACCTTCTACTACTGCTAGGGTATCTCGCTCAGTCTCAGTCTGCGGCATATAGCCTATCTTATTCCTGAACTCAGCAGCTTCTGTAGGAGTAGATCCTTGACTAAACTCACCTTCTGATAATCTAGCTATAGTGCCTTGAGTAAACAGGGTTCTCAACATATCACCAAATTCCCCAGGCTTATTTAATTGCTGAGCAATCAGAGGAACTTGCTCTTCTGGTATTGGATCCTTACCGTTAGATATGAGAGCATAGTTAATAGAGTCAATAGACAGCTTAGCTGCTTGCTTACTATCCGCAGCTTCTTTCCTGATATCCATCATTTGTTCCATCTGAGCTTTCCGCATAGCTCGCATATCCATAGCTTCACCAATATCGAATTGCTTAATTTTATTTCTCAACTGCTGCTCACTCATACTAAGGATATCTTTTACTTGGTTAGCTCCAGTTTGCAAAGCGAAGATTCTAGCCTTAGCAGCTGCGGCTAGTTGGTCATGAGCAAGAGCTTCTGCTACGCTAGCATTAGTAGATTCAGTAACCCTAGTCTGAATCTCTGCTGTAGTCTTAGCACTAGATTGCATCAGTTGATTTACATGGGCAAGTTCTTGCACCTTAGCTTCAGCTATATTAGCAGCATCATTAGCTTGAGCAGCCTTGAATGGAATAGTAAAGATACCTGCAATATGCTCAAGGGGATTAGAAGAACTATTAATGGATTGAATCTCTTTAAGTTTCTGATCTCGCTGTGCCCCAGCTTCCTTAATAGCTCCTAATAATTCATTGGAGTATTGTTCAAAGTCTACTGTATTGGCTCTTTGTTGGTTGGCAGTTTGTTCTGCTAGATCAGCTGCCATCCTTTGTTTCTCTGCATCTACAGTAGTAGGAACTCCACGAGCACCTGTAATAGTTCCTTTAGCTGTAGACTCAGATAAAGTTCCTAGCTGCTCACTCACAGCAGAGTGGATATCAGTCATCTTTTGCTTAGCCTGCTCTATCTCTGCTGTATTAGTTGCGATAGCGTCTATCACTCCAGCCATGTTAGGCTCCTCTTATATAAGTATCCTGTAAACTATATACCATTTCAGAGTAAATACTGAGAGCTTCTGCACTATCTCCAGACTCATAAGCTTCTGCTGCCGGTATAATGAACTCAGTACGTATTCTCTCAGCTTCTGATAATTTAATATTTTCAGGAAGTTCCATTAATTTGGCTACGATTGGTGGGCCTATTCTGTCATACTTGGCAATAGTGAAAGGCTTATTAGGAACTAGGTAATTAGCCTTCCACTCTTCTAAAGCTTTAAACTCTCTGCTTCCCTCATACTCAGGTAACACTTCCTGCAGGAAAGTACAGATATAGGTAGGAAACTTCTTAGTTTTAGTCTTAGTCTTATTATCCGTAACAGACTCTGACTCTTGATCTGTGAACTGCTGAGCTAAACCCAATACCATATTAAGTACATCCTGTTGCGAACTAGATTGACCTGAGCTAGACCCAGTTTCTCTACTTGCAGAACTTTGGTTCATATTGGACATGACAGAAGTAATAGCATCTGCTAATGTAGAAGTATTATTGTTAGTCTGTGTGTTAGTAGCGCCTAAGTTCTGAGTCTGTACAGTAGGAGCAGATAGTCTCGCTACTTCTCCTGCTATTGTACTAACTAGATTGGTACTCAGTAAAGAGTTGGTACTAGAATTAAACACTCCGGCATTACGTTCTCCACTCACAGTCTCCTGCAATCCAGGGATTCCTCCTGTACCCTGCAGCATCATGTTAACTATACGCATTACGCCTTCATCAGTAAGCATAGTCTGCGTAGTAGTAGAGTTACTCTGACCTGAGAAGTTCTCACTAGATTGACCTGAGCTAGTAGTGGTTGATTTGTTAGTTCCAAATTCCCCGGAAGATCCTGCAGTAGAATTCTGACTTGCATTACTACTATTGTTAGAGGTCTTTTCAGACCCAATGGTACTGGTGTTACCAATACTAAGCTCTCCGCCTGTAGTAGCTGAGCTAGCTGAAGCCTTAGTTTCTGTATGGCCTTTGGCAGTCGTAGTAGTTGGAAGTAGATTACCTACTGCATCTATAAGTCCTGCCGCCCCACTAAGTGCTCCACCCGCTGCGCCTAAAGCTGATGCCGGTGTACTCATAATTAATTACTCCTATATATAAATTGACCCGCTATAGTCTTAATTCCTGAAGCTGTCCAATTGGATCCAGTAAGATCACTACTGAGTACTACAGTGTCCGTAGCTTCGAGACATACTATAGACCCTGGATTAACACTGAGTACCCCATTATCTCCTACCACACCAGCTGGACAAGCCACGTAATTCATACAACCACTTGGTAAAGTAAAGGATGAGTTCACTGAATTACTAGTACCTATTAATACAAAGTTAACTAATACTGTATTCAAGTTAAGATATCTGTACTGAATCTGCTTTGTAGTAAATAAACTCCAGCCTACTATAGTGGAAGTACCTGAGTAATCCACCCAGTCTAACATATTACCGCCAGCTACTTGGTCTGCTAAAAGTCTCAATGAATTATATAAGACTTTGAACTCTCTATATAGAGCCAAGTCTAGCGAATCAGGTGGAGCTACTGGCAGTTTAAGATCGAAATTCAGTTCCTTTTCCATTATCTTTTCCCAGCTATATTAAAACTCAGAAGACCTGATACTAAATTAAATCTACCTTTAGCTAGTAGTGTGTGGTTAATACCATCAGAGTTAAAATTATATGTCTTACTCAAACCAGTATTACCTGTATCATATCCAGCTACCGGCGCTTGTAATGTCTTTCCATCATTAGTGATCATATCATATAAATCGAAGGTACCCGAGCCGTGAATGTTTTCTACTGTTACACTTTGTAACTGAAGCCTTCTTTCACGCACATACTGATACTTACCCAATACTGCTACCCCATTGGAGTTCTCCGCGCTTATATCCGTATCCACTACTACAACAGACCCGTCAGTTTTAAGTATGCCTATGCTCTTCTTAGGAGTCTCAAATACAGTCTGATCATACAGTGTAAACTCAAATACAGCTACATGATTTATTTTAAGTTTACCTACTCTGGACAAGAGTATGTCTATCACAAGTGCGTGAGTAAGTAATTCATCCCCATAAGATACTATCAAGTACCTGTCAGCTACCCAAGCGAGTCTTTTCTTAATTACATTAGCAGGAGTGCTTACCGTAAAGGATAGGGTGGCCTCATTAAAATCTTCCAATCTGCGACCACTTAAGAACTCTGTAATCTCTGGAGTAATGAATTCAGCCTGTTTATTATTAATAGCTTGTAATCCAGAAGTAGTATATGCATAGGCTGCTATAGAATCCAAACTCAAATTAGCTGCAAATTTAGGATCACTTAGTCCCCCGCAGCCCACTACAGTATTAAACATGAAGGGATATCTACCATTAGATTGATAGGATGCCGAAGTAGCATTAGTTCCATTCAAGAATATAATTCCACCCTGTATAGCTATGGCAGCTACTGTCTCTCCTTGTGCCCCTTCTATTAATCCAGCACCAGCGCCTGTAGCTAAGCTAGGTACGAAATCTGTAGGATCTAATACACTACTCCAGGCAACTGCATTAGCATCCCCGAAGGCTAGAAGGTAACCGTTAGAGGCTACTATTCCTCGTACAGTTGCAGTATTCAATCCATTCAGAACTACCGGGACTAATTTACCCAATGTGAAGTCATACCTATAACACCCAAGTTTATAGAAATACACATAAGTAATCCCGTGTACAAAAGCTATAGTAGCTGGTAATCCTCTTATTACAGCTGAATCTGATAGAACTATCTCTGTCCAGGTAGGAACTGCTAGAGTACTAATCAATACTTTACCTGACTTAGTCATACCCAATAAAGCAGTTAATCCTGTAGCAGATTCCCTTAAGGTAACTACTCCAACAAAGTCTGTATAGATAGTGCTAGGTATGAATAAGTTAAATCCTATAGATTGATATCCATAAGGAGTAGGTAATACATTGTGGGCATAATATAATTGAGGAGGATCAGATGCTATCTGAGTTGCGAAAGTTTGCGGATGAGTCTGATCACTCCCCCTAACTATAATTGTACGACCTAATAGCTCGCTTAACAGTGGAAAGGTAGCTGAATCCAGGTTTATCCTATGTGTTATTAAAGCCATTCTGAACTCCTGGTTAAGGTACTAAAACTACATTACTTACAGATAGTTGAGCTGCGGATGCTGGAGCTTTAATACCATACACAGGAGTTAAGACTATGAGTCTATCATCTATAGTGTAGATACTATTAGCTATAGTGCTAGGGGATGCGAGTCTGTTACCAGTGGAATACTCTATTACTCTTCCTTTAGGGATTATATTGATACCGTCAGTTTTGAATAATTCTATCCCTACATCACCACCTAACATACTGTTAAAGTTAGCACATACAGCATAGATTCCACTAGCGGATCTGGAAGATATGATATAATTACTTGGATAGGATACTTCCGGGAGGATAGCATCTACACTCATAGACTTGCCTATAGTTATATCAATACCAGTAACTTGATGAGCTATAACTACATGTTTCCTATTAGTATCTGCACCTGAATCCCGTGTTAACATGATACCAACAAATTCAGATGTTCCATTTCCTATAGCCAACATGTTACCTGCGCCTGCAGAACCATCCGCTGCTACACTAAATGACCCAGTGACTTTATTACCCGCAGTTACTACTCCAGCAGCAATCGAGCCTGCCAGCACTCTCGATGCACCTGTAGAATCTCTACACCAGAATAAGAATGTGGTATCTGATAACCTTGCTACATGAGGATTATTCCTACTAGCGAAGTCTATCTTATAATCTATCAGTGCTCCTATCCCGGTATCTAAGTCCACAGGACTGCCAGCAGTGATTACCGTACCGGCTATAGTAACAGATATAGCAGATGCTTTACCAGCAGTATTGTTATCATCAACAAGCACAGCTAATGTACTAGTTAACAGTGCAGAGGACACAGTTTTCTTGGTTGTGCTGTTATGTAAGGATACTGGAGTGCCTACTGTACATACTGGAGGATTAGCATTAGTTACACTGACTACCACTGCCTTATTCAGAATAGGTGCACCTGACACTTTATACAAAACTAAGGCAGTAGTGGATGTGAGTTTATATGTAGTCGTACTGGATTGTTGGTTGTCAGCTGACGCATTTATATTAACAGCCGAACCAAAGTTAACTGAAGTAATAGCATCTATCTTACAGCCTATCACAGCAGTTACACCTGCTCCATCCGCAGTCGCATAACTAACCACAAATAATTCCGTATCCAATTGGGCAATCTTAGGTTCGCCTACTCCGTCTTCTTTAGCTATATCAGCTACAGTTCCAGTACTGCCAGCAGACCCTACAACTACAATAGGATCTACGATAACCAATACTGACCCATATAATTTATCGGTTGTATCTGAGTAAAACACTATTAACCTGGTAGCATCAACCTTAAAGCAAGCTTTAGGAGCTGAGTTAGCTGTGGTAGTAACTGTGGTGGGGGTACCTATAGTCTTAGTTGCATTGTTCACTAGAAATACAGAAAATCCCCCAGATGCAAGTCTAGCGAAATGTACTGATACATCATCCGACACAGCAGCAGCTACGTAGAAAACAGAGGATACACTAAATGTAGCGGACAGTATAGTTCTAGCAGCTATCAGACTGAAACTAAGATTCATACCAGATACAGTCCAAGTACCAGCTGCCGTACTGTTGGAAGCTAAAGACAGTGTAGCACTACCTCCACCTTCTACTACCCCTAATACATTTCCGCTAGCGTCCTTAATCCCAAAAGCATAGTACCCTTTATTATTAAGCACAAAGGTAGGAGAGGATATACGCAATCCTGTAGCATTAGGAAGTATTACATAGTTACCTTCCACAGTCATAGTAATAGCGTGCAGCCCAGGAGATACATTAGTTAGTGTAATATCCACGGCTGAACTAGTTACTAAAGCAGAATCAATAGCACCTGTACGAGCAGCTAAAGTAGAAGTAGATTCGTTAATTACACTAACTACAGTAGGAGAGTCAACTGTAACTTTAAAGGTAGCTGCACCATCCTGGATAAGTGTCTTACCTAACTGAATGACTCCTGTACCCGGAGCAATAGTTAAGGTATACAGTGAGTCATTAACAACTGTAAATTCAAATTTAGACCCTACTACATAACCGGACATATAAGCTATAATATCTGCGGCAGTAGGAAGGGTAAGTATCCTAGCCGCAGTAGGAGCTATTACTATAGTTCCACCAAATAGTTGCGCAGCCGTTAGTGTTTGGTCAGTATCAGATAATGTAACAGTAGCATTTAAATTAACATCCCCAGCAGTAGAAGTAATCGGAGCAGAAGTATTAACTCTGGCTAGAGTGCTAACTCCAGTAACTCCTAGTGTACTATTAATCTGTACTGGATTAGTTACTGTACCCCCATTCCAGGGGTTGTCTAACCACGCTCCAGCTAGATATACTAGCCAATCAGAAATAGTTCCTGAGCCGTGACTTACCTTAGATACGAATACAGTGGAACCAGTTATTGGATTGTAAGATGTTACTTGACCTGCCATCCAGTTATCTGAATTAGCATTGTCCACTAGGATAATCCACTGACCTTCATCAAAGTAAAGATAAGGTTGAGTAAGGAACGTAAATGTACCGGAACTGGCAGGAGTCATAGAGGTAGAGGAAGTTCCTTTTAGCAACTCTACCATAGCTCGGACTAGGGTCTGATCCGCGTCTGGTGCCCATTCGTTAGCATTAGCCATATTAGTACCCCTCTCCTAGTATCTCTTGTCTTAATAATGTATACTGATCTGTTACTTCAGCTTGCATTTCTGTAGCTTGCTCATCGAATCCAGTCTGTTTAAATACTGATCGGGCGGCTTCGAACACAATTGCGGATGGCTGATCTAATGCTATCCACGAATCATAGGTAGCTTCTGAAGTATCCGGATGACGATAACAACCTAGTAACATGTATGCATCCTTAGTACTAGATCTAATTTCAATAGATTCTCCAGCTAAGTAGCATACATTATCTTTCTGAAAATTATAGTCATCTAAAATAAGTTCAGGAGTAATTACTTTGAATAAATCTCCTGGGGTTCCTGGGCTAGTAGAGAAATCATATTTCCTTAAGTATTTAAGTGATCTCCAACGTGGGACTAAATTTCTATACTCTAAGGATTGTATATAAGCTGGAGTCTGCCACTGTATTCCAGTTTCATATAAATCTTTAGGAAAAAAATCTAACTTGTGAGCCTTGATAGTTGCGTAACGTACTGCTAACTTAGTCAGATCAGCTAGATCTGGTCTTTTAGTAATAGTGATTACGTCAGCAACTAAGTCAGAGTACGTAGACATGACGAGCCTTATTTAATTTTAAGACCCATTGGAGTCTTAGATGAAGAGATTGGAACTACCGGGATAGGTTTGGATGTATCAGTCACACCTGTCTTAACTTCTTCTGAGCCTATTGATAACTGTGAACCCTCAGAAGTTAATGCACCAAAGTTTTGGTTAATGTTACCATTCCCGCCCATATCATTAGACTTAGCTATTGCTGCTGCTTGTTCTGCTGCCTGCTCTGCCAAGAACTTAGCGCGGAATTTAGCTTCGAGACCACTTAAAGGATTATCCAATGCAGTATCCACCTGCTCACCACCACTGATATGAGGGTGTCTCATCTTGATCTCATGCTTAAGTTCTGCAATATAATCTTCATTATCCGTACGGTAGCGACCGAACATAAAGATTGCTGATGTACCATCCTTGAAAGCGTACTGACAAGAAGGTATAGATGATTTAAATTCAGTTAAAATTGCCATGATATTTGATCCCTTAAGGTTGTGGAATTAGGTGGGAACCTCAATATATCCAACCTCTTAAATAACTGAGGTTCCCTGGTGGGCTGCGACGCCCAAAAAACTAACCTACCGCGCCTGCTGTAAAGTTATATACGATTGCATTGGCTGGAGGATTCTTAACTAAGCAAGTAAGCTCAGTAGTAAGTGTTCCGCCTTGCGCATCCAATCCGCTATCTCCACCTTGTCCAGCACCGAAGTCATCGTTCTTTGTCTTACGATCACCTAAGTAAGCTAAGGAGAATGTAGACAGATCAACACCTATCGCCATCTTAGCCCAAGCTGTATTAGTATTGAATAGCGGATGCTCAATTATCTTGAACGTACCACGAGAGGTTTTGAAGGAACTAAACTGCAATCCAAAGTTTGTTTGACCATCTGAGATATAGTAAGTACCATTCAAACGACCAATCGCAGTTAGAATACGCTTAGCTACTCCACCTACGAATAACCAACGCTCATTAGCTACTTTAGGGTCTGTAGCTTGATTAAACATTGGATCCAAAGCAGTTTCTAGCTGAGTAAATGTAGTAGTAGACCCAAGCGTAGTTACGTTAGCAGCCGCATATGTAGGAGGATAGTAAGTTAAATTACCTACAATACTTACTAAACCATCCATAGTACGGAAGGGCTGGCCATTACGAGTGCCTTGAGATTTCTGGCCAAAGAACAAGGCCTTCTCAATATCAGCTGCATGGAACCCAGCACAATCTTGCTTAGACTCAGCTATATTAGAGTCACCGGCAATAGTCAATGTAGCACGAACTGTTTCACTTAGTGCCCAAGTATTACGGAAAATTTGGGTTAAGTTAGTAACTCGTACAGGCTGAATATTGAGTGCATTCGGGCGGACAGAAGCTTCTTCGAATGCATTACTTACTTGTACCCATTCCACAGTATCAGCTACCGCACCAGCTGCTACGCTACCTACGCCCCGGATTACTTGAATCTGAGTAGCTGACAAGATAGAGTCAATGATTACATTCTCACGCGTAGTAACTGCTTGCATGATCATATTAGGTAACAAGTTGGTAGTAGATACTACAGTAAAGATAGTGGTAGTAGCATCAGCAATTGCACCGTTAAGTACGAAGGCTGGGAATACCATTGTCTTAGTGAAGAATCCGTGCTCACGTTGTACAGCTGTTTCCGTCTTAATCATGGAAGATAATGCAAACAGAGGTGCTTGGCCATTAGGCATCAAGCGAGTAATCATCTGTGAGAAAGACAACTTAGCCATGTTAGTCGGAAACTGGTCTGAGTTAAATACCCCAGTAAAGTTTGCCATTTTATGTAGTCCTTGTAAAATTGAAAAAGTTAAGTTAGTAGACAGTAATCAAATCCAACCGGACTTAAAAACCTTCTAAGGTCATAGTAGTAGCAGAGGTTTTAGTCAGCATGAACCACTTAGTAGTGAGAGTTAATACTGACAGGTTACCGGAAGCAGTGACATCTGTACCGCCTGCAATAATAAGTGTATTTGCAGTTTGGTTATACACCATAAACATATACACAGATCCAATATCCATCTCTGGCATAGCTGCTAAGATCTTTACGGCAGTATCAGTAGTATCGGTACGACTTGTATTAGTACCTGAGCGACCGTAAAGTCCCCCAAGGATAGCACTAACACTGATAACTTGGTTCGAGTCAGTAGTTTGGTTAGCCTTGCGTGGAAATGCTAACCAGCCATCGCCAGCACGAGCTTTACGTTGTAGCCCTGCCTCGTAAACCATAGGGCGAACAAAAGACATAATATACCTCCAAAATATTTAATTAAATAATAGGATAAATTAGGCTTAACTTGAAACCCATTTACCCCAATCTGTATCAGCTTCAGTCGGGTTTGTTGTAGCTTGTTGAGATTGCATTAGGCTACCTGCGAACTGTGTAAAGTAAGCTTCTGCGTGAGCCTTAATCTCTGCTGGCGATGCATCAGGATACTTAGTTTGAAATTGACTGACTAAGCCTGCTACCATCGGAGCCGCTGCTGGGTGTGAGAGTACAGGATTTTCCTTAATTAAGGACTCTGTATTATGGTTGCGTAAAGCACTTGGGAGTTTTGATTCTAATTTTGCATTGTTCTTTGCTATAGCTTGTTCAATGAGTTTGGTAGTGGCAAAGGAAGCTTGAGCATAAGTTTCACGAGATACATGAGCCATAGCTTCCATAGAAGCCTTAACTCCATCTTCACCGCCAGCTGCTATTCTAGCTTGGAGTTCTACCGGAACTGACTTAGTAAAGTCCATATTAGAAGCTGCCTTACGCAAATCATCCCCATTAACCTTACCGAATACCGTACCATCATCTACTGGAGCGTTTGGATCAACAGGTGCATTCTTCCATAAATCAACAAAACTATCTAGGCCAGCGTTAGGATTAGGAACTTCGGTATTCGTACCTGGAGGAACTACTCCATTAGCTGCTGCCGTAGCTGAGTCTGGTGAAGTGATAGGATTTGCTGGGTTAACTGGTGCGCCCGGTACTTGCACTGCTACTCCTGGGGTTGGTTGGTGCTTTGCTCCACTTCCGAACATGTTACTGAAAAATTCTCCGGCTGATGCCATGATATTACTCCTCGTGTGCTTGTTGATTGTTTGGATTGTTTAATGTATCGTTAGCTAAGTATGAAGAATCTATTAAGAAACTTAAGTTACCAAGTTGACCTTGGAGTTCTGCAAGTCTCAAAGCATAAGCTTCATCCTTAGGGTACTGATAGGTTAAGTTTAGCATTTCCTGAGCTATCTTAATCCTATCATTATTTAATACTGCTAGTTGGGCGTGTGAGAAGATACGTCCTGCCAGCTCAGCTTTCTCCCCGAGTTCAGTGTAGTTAAATAACTCAGCTAGCTTGTCCACTTGTGGGTGAGATTGATTCTGTTCCATTACTTAATTCTCCTTCTTCTTCGTCAGGTTGTACTTGTTGCTGTGGATTATATCCGAATTGCTCCGGGGTTGGTTGTGGTGGAAACTGTGAAGCTTGTGTTTCTGGGTTCTGCTTAACCATTTGCATTACTAATTGCTGCCACTGTGCTACTGCTTGCTCATAGGCTACCTGCTCAGGTGGCTTCTCGAAAGGCTTAAGCTTGGCTCCTTTAATCTCCATCATATAGGAAAAGAATGGAGTCATGTTATAACCTTGAGCTAGCTGAGGCATGTTAGCTAAAGTCTGGAATCCATCTCTCATTACATCATCTGAGATAATCTGTTCAGAAGGTATTAGACCATCAGATACTTTAAAGGTCATAACAGCCTTACGAAGAGCTACTGGATCAATAGGTACTAACTCTCCTTTAGGTCTGTTAAATAAAGAGGCTGGCCCTTGATACTGTAGAATGTTAAGCTTAACTATCTCCTTGAGTGGAGTGAATAAGGAAGCTTCTAATTGCATAGCTCTCATCTGATCGCCACCTGAAGCATTGGCCATAACTTGATCTACCTCAGCCTTGAGCTTATTACCCTTAACGAACTCTCCGCGCTTAGCAGGATTTTGTCTGTCTAACTTATCTCCCATGAGTTGAATCTGCCCCGCAAGACTAGCTAAATCTCCTAAGTTATCCGCGCGGAAAGGGAAGGAATATACTGCTTCTCCTACTGGCTTACCGTACGCGGCTGGGCGCACAGGAATCTTAGCCGCTGGGTTAGTGGAGTTAATATGCTTCTCAGATATTCGAGAAGGATCATATAATGTCCTATCCATAATTGCTCTGCGGCTAGTAGCTATAGCTGAGTTCCAGAATGCAGAAGCTAGTTGCTGTAGCGGAATCACATTAGAAGCTAAGGATTTTGTCTGGTAACTTAAACCATCCACTAAGCCTTGCCCGCACAGAATCGGAAGGAAGTTATGTGCATTAGTTTGCCGCTCAGCTAAGATAAGCACTGAATCATTCACAAATATAAACTTCCAGATTTGCGGTGTGCTAGAACTGGGAACTCTCAAGCCGAAATCATTAGGCAGGATACGAGCATACAAAGTAGTAACTTGGTAAGCATTCTTATATTGGATACCATCTCTATCTGCCCCAGTTATACCCGCCCAAGCAAGCCAATTAAATTCCCCAGAACCGAATGCTGTATTCCTATTTGTATTTATATCTGGGTTAATCATTGGGATATAGAATGGAGCTGTATAGGAATTAGAACTAAGGGTAGTAGTCCCTATTCCCGATTCGAATGCATCCACTATATTATCTATGATCTTCCCAGGCAGGCTAGCTACGAACCCCTTAAGCTGCATACGAGACATAATCTCTGTATAGCCTACATATTCCCCGTATTGGTGCATCTTATTTAAGGGAACTCTCAGATCATAAATTGTATTGTAAGGATCAAGTCTACGGATTCTATTTCCTGACCAGATCTCTTGCATTGGCCTACCTTCCTTAACTGAGAAGGAGATATCCGTTTCCAGACTAGCAGTAGTTTCCTGAATCCAATCTACTTCCATAAAGTACGCATTGTACTTGAATGCATCTCGGAAGGCTAACATAAATTCATTAACCCAACCACCACGGATAGCTTGGTCATCTATTACTGTTTCCATCTGAGTAGCTACATCCATCTGATCTGGCGGAGCTACTACACCAAAGATAGGAGTACCAGTTAGGAACACTGAGGCCTGGTAAGTTACAGCACTCTCCACTTGAGGCATTACCATAGGCACAGTTACGTTCTGGTACTTAGTAGCATCCCCGTATTTGTTAGCTATTTTAGCGCGCCACTGATCCTCAGTTAAGTCCTGTTCCCGCTGGTAAGCTAGATCTATATTGCGGAAATGTTCTCTTAGATTATAAATCGTAGTCTGAGCTTGTCTAGCAGTTTTCAGATACTGCATTATACCTTCTTGAGCTTTCTTACCTAGCTTAAGTGGTGTATCAGCTTTTATCATTTAAGTTCTCTCTTAGTTTTGAATGTGATAAGTCGAAGACTTAGAACGGGCTAGTCTGCCAATCCTCAAGTACTGGGATATCTCCCTCATCCTGGCGAATCAGTATGTTAGTTGATACTATAAACTCTGCAAACTCAGATAATACTTTAGGTGCATAAGTTAACAAGTCTAGGATGTTATCTGTGTTATCTCTCTTGAGCGGGTTAAACTGGAGAATCTCCGTAATCACTGCGGATCTAGTCTCAGGCGCAATAAATATCTCTCCTGCCTTAAATGCCTTGAACATAGAGAGGATGCGGGAATTCTTACTTGAGCCACCCGGATATATCTCTACGGCTTCCATTCCTATTATGCCCAGCTGCTGACAGATAAACTGGAACCAGTAAGCTAGGGTGCTTTGGTAAGCTACAGATTCAATCGCAATTAAGCGGCAATTATTCTCAAGAGCAAGCTGGAGGGCTATACGGATAGTATCTCCTGGGGAGAATTTACCATGTTTAACTTTCATTAGACAAGGCAAGGTATCATGTATCTCAAAGTAACCTATTGCCACATCATCTGAGTTAACTTTACCTGATGCAGGATCAATAACTATGAAACTTCCGGCCGGAATATCTCCTTCCTGGTAGGGGAGTGGAGGAAGCTTAGATAAGTCAATAAGATTATTAGCACTGGCTGTCTCATCATTAAGTACCTCAGCATAGAATATCTCAGGGTGACCAGCTGCTTCATCATTCTCATATTCGCGGAGAAGCTGCGAGATGGGTTGCAGTTCTTCCCAGAGACTAGACCCATCATGTAGTATTCCACCAGCTATAAACTTAACCCAATTAGAGTTCTTCTTAAGTTTACGAAGTATTGAATAGTAAGGCTCAGGATACATGTTAGCTACAAACATGAATAAACAACCTCTAGGAGACTTAGCCTTCATTAGAGTGCCTACCATCCAACGCTCTAGTTTCTGAGATAGTAACTCTGACTCAGCCAATTCCTTAGATTGAATATCATCCATAAGCATTATATCTGGACGTTGATTCTTTACGTTAAGTCCACGCGGGTCTCCGCCCGAACCAATGCCACCTATTACTATAGTCCTACCACGGAAAGTAAATACCTGTTTCTCCTGGCGATCAGTCTCTATACCTAAAGAGAAGTCTCCAAATACTTGCTTAATATTAGGTTCCTTAAGCATATCCATTACGTCAGATATAAACGCTACTGCTTTAGGTAAGGATTCACAAACTATGAGTATGAACTTACGATCTGTGAATAGAATAATATACAGACATAGGAGTTTCAGTAGCGTAGTCTTCGAGAATCCGCGCGGAAGTCCGATAGCTAGCTGGCTAAAGTCTCGTTCTCTGTGTACGTAATCTCTAAGCCATGCCCATAAGTCTAAATACTTAGGGGGGAAAGCATACTCATAAACTAACGGCATAGCTAAGCCACATAGAAAGTCTAGTGACTCTCTGGAATTATGAATAATCTGATCTGACTGGAATAGAGACTCTACTACTTCTACACTAGGAGCTTTGGGATTTCCCGAGTGCATAGCACTCCACTCTTCCTGAGTACCGCCTATAGCTAGAAATGTAGGATCAGGTGGATTTATATTAGTCATATCTGGCCAAGAGAGATAAGAGCATTAGTTTAGCTGCTTGATTAGCTGAAGTGATTCTCAGTACCCCGTTATAATCTACTACTCCTATAGCAGAAGATTGAGTAGACCTAGCTACCAACTTAACTGCACTAACTTCCTTCGTTTCCCTTAGCTGCGAGGAGTGCTCTAACTCCTGATTTAAGCTTATCTTGATCACGTTCATGAATCATCTCCTGTACTCTATGAGGTTGAATAGTTATCAGATCCTCTCCACCTGCTTGGATAACCTGGTTATTACTGTTAACTACAAAGTTGTTAACTATGCGTTGTGGGATATTAAGATTAACTACTGTAGAGTTTCCAAATACATCCCCAGACACTTCCATTCCTCTCCTCTTAGCGGCATTAACTACTTGGAATATTCTAGTAAGTTTCATTGGATCAAAGATCATTCCAACTGTCTGTTCGAGTCTATCTCTTACTGTATCTTCCAGTGCATTAAGTTTCTCATCCGCTTCATTATGCCTGTTAAGGAGAGAGAATTTCTCATCTGCGAGAGCTGACTTAAACTCCTCATTATCTAAGAGTTGACTAATCCGACTTGAGTCTACGCCCAAAGATTCCGCTACTTTCGCCGCACTGAGTCCGGCTGCTAAGAGTTTAATGGCGCGAGATTCTAATTGATTTACTATTTCAGTTTTACCTGTCATAGCATCCTCCTATTTACTATCTCTGTCTTGCCGCTCATTTTTGTCTCCTTGTTTTAGGGCTTTAATCTTGGGGCCATTTTAGAATATAAAATAAAAAAA
>OFRF01000099.1_pt1 | contig 26372 bp, 35 predicted proteins | sample 1543081 | NCBI WGS metagenome assembly OFRF01 (sample SAMN07774232, study PRJEB24372) | wastewater metagenome
TTACCCTCATCGTTCTTCCCCTTCGTTCACCACGCCTAACCCATCACTGCACCGGACCTGCCTGCGGCAGTCCGGTGAGTTCAGCCGTTATGCCGCACCCGTCTGATCCATCATCACCGTGCGGGCCAGCGCCTCGCACGGCGGGCAGGTATCAAACGGCGTTTGTGGCGGTGGCGCTGCCTGCTCCATCGCCAAATAGATGCGCTCCAGCATCGCGGCGGACAGAACAAAGTCGCCCTTCGCCAGCAACACGTCGTGCGCAGCGAAGATCATTTCCTTGGTCACGGTCGTCATTTGAAATACTCCTTATGCTCACGCAGCAGGCGCAGCGATCTTTCGTCGTGGCTTTCCCACAACTGCAACCCTCTGGCCCGTAGCATTTCCTCCACTTCGTTTAGGCATTTGCGCCCGAATTTCGGCCACTTCCGCATTTCGCTGCGGCTAAACATGCACAAGTGGCGCACAGTAAAAGGCGGCTCAATGTCGAATGTTCCCGTCCCGGCGTATGAGGCAAACCCAGCCAGTTCCTCACGGATAATGTTTGCCGGTCGTGTTGTCAGGTCAGCGAGAAAAACCTCAATCGGAAAATCCAGCGGGTGAATCTTGCGCAGTTGTTGGGCCTCCATTTTTTGGAGAGCCTTCAGTTCAGCAATCGCTGTCAGCGTCTGGTCGGGGTCGCCGCATCCGTCATCACCGATTCCAAGTGCCTCATCAATCGCGGCCAGCGTGCGCACCGCCTGCTCAAACATGCTCTTGTAGTCTGTCATTTCCGTTCTCCGTTGCTTCCGAATAACAATTCATTCAAGCCGACGCCTTCGGCGCGGCTTAATTCGGGTGTTAGGAGCTACCGTTGCTATCACTTTCACCAGCCCCATCGCGTTCAGCCACGCCAGCACTTTCAGCGGGCTGTAGCTGTAGCAGCGCGAGCCGTCGAAGTTCTCGCAAAGCGGTTCGCCTCGCGGAAATTTTGGCGGCATCTTCTGCCCTTTGCGCCGCACCAGCGTCATGTTTGTCCCTGCGGCCAGTGCGCCAGCGGCATCGGCGGCCATCGCTTCGGGTGTCATTGCTCGTCCTTTCCGGTGGTGGTCAATCCAGCTTCCGTTGGATACGGTTAAGAATCGCGTTCTGTTTTTCCGTAAGCTCCCTGTCCTCGGGGATCTCCGCGATCGAGTTGATGAAGTCGTACTCCCAATCGGTCAGCTTTTCCGGCTGGTCGAGGGCGTCTTTCACGAATTGCTGCTGTACTCGGTTCATCACTCCTCCTTTGCCTCTTGGGCGCTGTTAAATTCTTGCCGCTGCTGTAGTAACCGGACCGCAGTCTCGTGCCGGGTTTCACCGGGGCATACGTCCGTGACGAGCATCAGCAACTTTATATATTTGTCTGATATGGCGCGCAGCCGCTCGATCTCGGCGAGCATCTTCATGGCTGTGGCTTCGCGTTCTGCCATTGCTGCCAGTGCCGTTTCTTTCCATGCTTTCTCGGTATCAAGAGCGGCATCGCGTTGTAGTGTTACGTTTGCAATATCCGCCCGCAGCCGTTCGACTTCCATGCGCAGGTATTCCAGCTCGTCCATCACTCCCCCCTATGACCGCAGTGCGCGGCGTGCCATGTCTTTGTATGTTTCGGGATCGGCCAGCAGCACTATGCACATCGAGCCGTCGAGCCGCTCATCGGCCCGCAACTCGCGTCGCCATTTACTCATCGGGTCCGCAATGTCACGCAGTGCCTGACGCAGCCGTTTGTTTTCAGCTCGTAGATCTTCGATGGTTTGCTCGCTCATCACTCCCCCTTCGCCGCGAGTGCGGCATCAAGCCTAGCCAAAAAACCGCGTTGGTGCGCCAGCTCTTCTTCGCTAGCGTGGTTGACCTTCTCTAGCACCGTCATAACTACATCCAGATCAGTGCGGACATTACGTACTAGCGCGTACAATCCATTTAACTCTAGTACCAGTCTCGCCGTCTCAGCCGCCTGCTCGCAGTACCCGCACTGCCGGGCGAGTTGGCCGTGCCGGCATTGCTGCGTGGACGGCGCCCTATTTTCCTGCCAGTCCCAGAGAATTAGAATCGCCGTGGCGCGACTCACCGGAAACGTCTCCAGCAATTCCTTAAACAGGAATACAGTGTCCGTTGCACCTTTGGCCGCAAGGGTGTCCAGGAAGCTCTCACAGTGCTGTTGCATGGTGAGCGTCGAGTCTTGCTTCACAAAATCGCGGGGTGTGGGCATATTTGTTCTCCCGGGGTGTTGACAATCGTGCAATTCGGGTTCAGTATAACAATCGTATCGCAAATGTAAACCCCGGAGATGAGAAATGTCGAGAATCAAAACCCTCAATGTCACTTTGGCGGTGAGAATCGACGATCGGACAAAGAAAGCCCTGGCGCGTCGTGCCTTGAGTGAGGGGAAACGCCCCAGTGAAGCGGTACGAAAACTGATCGAAACCTATGCCCATTCCAAATCTTCTATCGGAGAGTGATGCCATGAGCCTCGAAACTGAAATCAAAGCCTTGACCCTTGCGATCAATACACTTCGTGAAACCATCGCCGGCCAGTCTGCCCCGAATGACGCCCCGGTACAACCCGCACCGGTGGCACCTGCCCCCGTTGCCCAAGTCGCACCCGAGATGCCCCCGGCACCGTTCCCCGGCACCGCCGCTGCCCCGACCTTCACCGCTCCGGCACCCGTTGTTCCGCCCATGCCGGCTATCGCGCCCGACTCGGCGGTGGCCCCCGGTCGCCCGTTCAATGACGTAGCGGGTGCTACCGCATGGGTGATCAGTCGGTACAACGCCCTCGGTGCGCGCGGCAGCGAGATCCAGAAGGTGCTGGCGACACTGGGTATCACGAATATCCAGGAGACCAAGCCGGAGCAGTTCGATGCGCTGTTCACTCAGGTGAGTGCGCTGGGATGAACACATCACACGCGGCTTTATCACCCTCGAAGCGGGTTCGGTTCAGTCGGTGCCCGGGGTCTGCGAAGTACCCTGAACCGTCTGGTCCCTCGAATCCGTCTGCGATTGACGGGACGCACTCTCACACGCTACTGGAGCGGTGCGTCAAGGCGGGTGCCAGTGATCCTCTGCTCAATGTCGGCATTACCCTTGAGGATCACGAAGGCACCTTCACGGTGGACTCGGCCCGCGCGCAGCGGGTCAAGGTGGCGATTGACTACGTGCATGCCCGTAGCGCCTCGCTGATGGGTCTGTGCGAGATCCACGCGGAGACTCGTACTGACCCATCGCGCCTGATCGGGCGTGACGATATGGCGGGAACATTCGACATCGCCATCGTCGGTGGCGGAGTGTACGAACTGATCGACTACAAGGACGGTATGGCACCCGTGATGGCCGAGAACAACCTGCAACTCGAACAGTACGCGGTCGGGGTGCTTGCTGAGTACCCGGTACGCCCGTACCCGTTCACCGAGATGTGGTTAACCATCATCCAGCCGAAACTCGAATCGAAGGGGATGCTGCCCATCACCACATGGAAAACCACGGTCGACGACATCATGGATCGGGTGGTGCCGGCGCTGCAACGCGAAGGGTCCGCGTGTGACGACCCGGTTGCGCCCAGGATACCCGGTGAGGATCAGTGCCGGTATTGTCCCGCCAAGGGGTTTTGCCCCGAGCTGGCGAAGGTGGCACTCTCATCGTCGGGTATCTCGTTCCCTGATGTCACGTCTCCACTGGACCTGACGCAACAGGCGGCACAGAAGGATCCGAGTGCAATGACCTCGGAGCAGATCGTTCAGATTCTTGAAGCCGCACCACTGGTGCGACAGATGATCGCGGGGGTCGAGGAGGAAGCCCTGAAGCGTCTGAAAGCCGGGGGTCAGATCCCGGGTCTCAAACTGGTCGCGGGTCGCGGGTCGCGTAAATGGGCGCTCCGGGAGGCTGACGTTGCCGAGAAGCTGAAGAAGATGGGAATGCCGAAGGACGCGATCTGGCAAGTGTCGCTGATCTCGCCGGCCCAGATCGAGAAGGTGACGTGGCGGAACCGGAAAGACGATACCATGACACTCAGTCCGAAAAAACAGGCGATAATCCAGCAGGACTATGTGGCACGTATCGCAGGTAAGCCCACGGTCGCGCTGGCATCCGATTCGCGTGAGGCGTTGATCACCGACGCCAGTCCCTTGTTTGGTGCTGTTGAGGCACCGACACCGGTTGAGGCACCGGGTTTGCCTTCGTGGTTAACTTGATTTGATTGATTCCTTTGAAACAATGGAGAACTGAAATGACTACTTCCCTTGATCCACGATTGGTGTTCCTGTCCAACGTTCGCATCTCGTTCCCACACATCGCGGTCGCGCAGCAGATGAAGCGCGACAACGGTGAGACGTATGAGTCGTATGGTGGATCCTTTCTGCTTGAAGCCAATGACCCGCAGTTCGAGAAGTTCATCGAACGGTGCATGGCGGTGCTGAAGGAAGGATGGAAAGAACACGTCAATGCGGCTGTCCAGGTGATCTGGGCGGATCGCAAGTCCCGGTGCTTCAGTGCCGGCGAGGAACATGTCAGCGGCAAGACGATGCAAATCCTCGACGGTTACGCCGGCAAGCGGGTCATCACGGCTTACAGCAAGACGATGCCGCAGGCTATCGACCCGAACGGTACCCCTGTTCCGCCCGAGAACACGATGGCAGCTCAGGCGCTCCATCGGAAAATCTACGGGGGCTGCCGGGTCAACGTCGCGCTGAAACCGTGGGCGCAGATGCCGAATCCCCGAAACAAGAACAACAAGGGCATTCGGTGCGACCTGATAGCGATCCAGTTCGCCAAGGACGATACGCCCTTCGGTGAGACCGCACCCGATGTGTCGAACGTGTTTGGTTCCGTGGACGCACCGCAGAGCGCACCGAGTGGTGCGTTGCCAGGGTTCCTGGGCGGCGCACCAACGGCACCGGCACCGACGTTCGGTGCTCCGGGCTTGCCGTCAATGCCGCCGTTTCCGGGCCAGTAACGCTCTTTCCACTACACAAGGGGAACGCGCTTCCGTGGATCACGGGGCGCAAGTACCCTTTGGAGAAAATGTGATGCCTAAGGGGTATAAGCACGGGTTGAAGGGAACGCCAGAGTACGCCGCATGGGTGAATATGCGTCAACGATGCAACAACTCAAACGGGTCCGATTATCATTACTATGGTGGTCGTGGTATTCGAGTGTGTTCACGATGGTCGTCGGTCACGCTATTTGTTTCCGACATGGGGTTTCGTCCGTCCGTGTCACATCAGATAGACCGCATTGATAACTGCGGTGACTATGAGCCATTGAATTGTCGATGGGTGTTGCATAAGCCTCAAATGCAGAACACACGCCTTGCTAAGTGGTGGTATGTGTTCGGGGTAAGGTACAACAGTCTCAGTGACGCCGCTCTCGCTCACGATGTAAGTATTTCTCGGATCAAGGCTTGGTGTGACGGACGTGACGACGGAGGGTACTCCTATCCTCCCCGAAACAACTGTTGGTCAGAGCGTAAGTATGTCTGACTATGTGTGGGATATCGAGACATATACCAACGTGTTCCTGATCACCATCGAACATGCGTACCTTCCGATTATCTGGACCTTCGAGATCAGCGATCGCCGGAACCAGTCGCGCGAGATCGTGGAGTGGGTGAGCAGCAACCGGGACGCCCGGTTCGTGGGGTTCAATAACATCGGTTTCGACTACCCGGTGCTGCATCTACTCCTGCGCGCCGGTCACACGGATGCCATGACCCTGTACCAGAAGGCACAGCAGATCATTTCGTCCCAGGACGGCGAAGGTCGATGGGCGCATGATGTGAAACCCAGTGACCGGCTGATCGAGCAGATCGACCTGTACCGAATCCACCATTTCGATAACGTGGCGCGCGCGACCTCATTGAAGGTAATCGAGTTCAATCAGCGCGCACCGAAAGTCATGGACCTTCCGTTCCCGGTGGGGTCGATGCTGACCCCGGAGCAGATCGACACACTGATCGAGTACAACCGGTACGATGTGTCGCAGACCAAGCAGTTCTACCATGCCACGGTTCCGATGATCCGGTTCCGCGAGGAACTGACGCACAAGTACAACCGTGACTTCATGAATCACAACGACACGAAGATCGGCAAGGATTACTTCGTGATGATGCTCGAACAGCGCGGGGTCAGTTGTTACGACTACAACCCGACTACGGGGCGCACGCCGCGTCAGACCAAACGTCACGAGATCCGGCTGGCCGATGCGATCTTGCCGCACATTCAGTTCCAGCAACCGGAGTTCCAGCGGGTGCTGAATTATCTCCGCGCGCAGACGATTACCGAGACAAAGGGGGTATTCAAGAACATTCAACCAATCATTCAAGGATTACCACCCGAACGGCAAATTTATGAGATCGAGAAATGGAGCAAGGGCGGAAAGGCCGGGCTAACCGCGACGATTGACGGGTTCGACTTCATCTTCGGCACCGGGGGTATCCACGGGTCGGTGAGCAACCAGTGTGTCGAGAGTGACGATGATTTCGTGATCGTGGATCTCGATGTCAGTTCATATTATCCGAATCTCGCCATCGTGAATCGGTTTTACCCTGAGCACCTGGGCGAGACTTTCTGCGACATTTACTCGTCCCTGTACGAGCAACGCAAGCAACACGCCAAAGGCACCGCCGAGAACGCGATGCTCAAGTTGGCACTGAACGGCGTCTACGGTGACAGCAACAACCGATTCAGTGTGTTCTACGACCCGCTGTTCACGATGCAAATTACACTCAACGGGCAACTGCTGCTGTGTATGCTGGTTGAGGCATTGATAGCGTCATATGTCGGGGACATCATTCAGTGCAACACGGACGGCATTACGATCAGAATGAGGCGTTCCGCATGGTCTGCAATGAACCGTGTCTGCAACACGTGGGAACAGCAAACCGGACTGAAACTGGAAGCCGTCGAATACCGCCGCATGTGGATAGCAGATGTGAACTCGTACATCGCAGAAAAAATGGACGGGAGTGTCAAAAGGAAGGGGCGTTACGAGTACGTGTGTGAGTGGCATCAGGATCAATCAGCACTAGTGGTGCCGAAGGTCGCGGAACAGGTGTTGCTCCACGACGCACCGATTCGGGCAACGCTGGAAAACTGGCCAGATCCCTGGGACTTCCTGAAACGGATTCGCGTGCCGAAAACCGGCGCGCTCGGGATCGAGTTGAACGGTCAATCGTATTCGCTGCCCAACACGACCCGGTACTACGTGGCGAAGGGTGGCGGGCAACTGCTGAAATGGTTGCCGCCGCTCAAGAACCTCCCGAACTGGCGACGGTTCGCCATCGAAGCGGGATGGGGTGTTCAGGTGTGCAACGATCTGTCGGTCAACGAGGCGCGGTTGCCGGTGGACTTTGATTACTACGAGCGTGAGGTCGAGAAACTGGTATTGGGGGTAATGTAATGACCACCGTAAAAGAAATCGAATTCGCTATTTCCGGTCTCACTCCGAATCACCGATACCGAATCGAGATCATCACGGCAGACAATGACGCGGAAGTGTTGAGTCTGTTGCGATGGAACGATGAGTTCTCGGAGTGGTTGCCACTGACATGGGAGCATGACGATGCTGGAACGTGATATTGAAAAGCGGGTCTGTGATTACGCTCGTTCGCGGGGATGCGAGGCCGAGAAGTTCACGTCCCCCGCAAAAGGCTTCGTACCTGACCGGTTGTTCACGGCACACGGTGCGCGGATATGGTTCGCAGAATTCAAGCGTCCCGGTGCAAAACCGACGCCACAGCAAGCACGGGATCACGATCGGCGGCGTGCCATGGGGTTCCGAGTCTATGTTATCGACGACATAGATGAGGGGAAGCGTATGGTCGATGAAGAATTGTCGGGATGGGTGGTGTGAAGTGTTCCGGGAAATGGGGGATTGGTGATGCTGTTCTCAAGAGAATGGGCCATGCCCTCGTCGGACACTTTTTCCGTGAGACCTATTGGTGATATGGTTCGCCGGTATTTGGGTCAGAGTGTTGTATCATGCGATCCGTTTGCGCGAAATAATAAATGGTCCACTTACAGTAATGATTTGAACCCTGACACAACTGCCGACTACCACATGGACGCCGAAACTTTTATGAACGGGTTGTCGTGCGTAGGGATTAAATGCGATCTTATTATTCTCGACCCCCCCTATTCTCCGCGTCAAATCAGTGAATGCTACAAAGCATTGGGAATCACTGTAGGGATGAAAGATACTCAAAGCTCGGTGATGTATTCCAAGATAAAATCAGCAGCTAATTCGCTACTATCCGGCGGAGGCACCGTGTTATCGTTCGGATGGAACAGTGTGGGTATGGGGAAGAAACACGGGTTTGAAATTATCGAAATTATGCTGGTGTGTCACGGTGGGGCACACAACGACACGATCTGCGTAGCCGAGAAACGAATATGAACCCCCGACCCCCTGACCAACTGCACGAGTATCAGAAGCGTGCCGTGAACCTGCAATGTGCCGGCCCCGAGTCGATGGTGTGGGCAGACCCGGGGCTAGGGAAAACCGCGATCACGTTAACATCGATTGTACATTTGTTATCACACGGTTATCTGAACGCGGTGCTTGTCGTGGCACCGATCAAAGTGTGCCGACTGGTTTGGCGACAAGAATCTAAAAAGTGGAGTCATACCCAGGGACTCACGTTCGAGATGGTCATGGGCACACCGGATCAGCGGATCCGCGCGCTCATGCGCCCCGCGCACATCTACATCACGAATTACGAGAACCTCGCGTGGCTGGCGAAAACGATTCATCATTACTGGCTCACCAAGAATCGAGTGTTTCATATCAACGGACTTGTGTGGGACGAGATCGACAAATGCAGCAACTCCACGACGCGCCGCGTCACCTCGTTCATGAAGATACTGAACCACGAGAGTCAACCGTTCAAGTGGATCACGGGGCAAACGGGTACGCCTGCGTCCGAAGGCTACAAGATGTTACACGGTCAATACCTCGTCGTGGACAAGGGGAAACGCCTCGGTGAGCATAAGACAAAGTTCATGCAGTTCTACTATCACAAGGAAGGGGCGTACAAACTGGTCCCTTACGCGAATGCGGAGAACGACATCAAGGCGCGTATCTCCGACATCACGCTGGAGTTGTCCGAAGCCGACTACAACCCGTTACCGGACCTCATCGTCAATGACATCGAACTCGAATTGCCGTCCGATTTACGGGAACGGTATGACCGGATGGAAGAAGAAATGTGGCTGCAACTGGACAGTGCGGGCGTGGAGCTGTTCAACCAGGCGTCCCTGATGAACAAGGCGCTCCAGTTCGCAGCGGGTCACGTCTACACCGTGCCCAATAATCCGGCGTGGGAGCATATCCATGATCTCAAACTCGATGCGTTGGAAGATCTGATCGACGAGTGCAACGGTCAACCGATCCTGCTGGGGTATCAGTTCCGTTCCGACGCGGAGCGAATCGAACAGCGTTTCAAAGGTATCGATCCGATCAATCTGACCGAGTGTAAATCACAGCGCGCGCTTGACAACGCCATGAGTCGCTGGAAACGGGGGGACTGTCGTTTGATGATCGCCCATCCCGCCTCCGCCGGGCACGGCATCGACGGTCTCCAGGATGCGGGGCATACGTTGTGCTGGTTCGGTCTCGCGTGGTCCCTGCGGCACTACATTCAGTTCAACGGACGCCTGCGCCGGCAGGGTCAGGGAACACCGGTTATCAGTCACCGAATCGTGATGAAGGACACCACGGACGACGCGCAGCGGATTGCCCTTGCGATGAAAGCGGACAGCGAGAAGTCATTGCGTGCGGCGGTGAAACAGTATCGACAACAACGGGGAATGTGATTATGGGACTGGTTGACTCAAACGGAAATACAGTGCCGTTCGGGACACTCGTTGTAAGTGACAACAATGGTTTCCTTTTATCGAGACTCATCGACGGTGACGGGGAAATAGACCCCATAACATTAGAACCGCGACACACGTATCACTTCAAACTGATAGACGCCAATGATCAAATACTGTGGATGATTAGTGACGTTATTGTTGAGGCTCGCACAGTTACAGGGCGCGGGTTCGGATGGTTCAGATGATTACTCGGCGTAGGCGTTCTGTGACTCTTGGTCTGCGAGTGCGTTGATCCCGCCGATCCCACCGACCTTCGCCGCTGCCGCACCCACCGGGTTCAGCGATGTCTCTCTCGCCACGGCACGCTTCATTGCTTTATCAAGAATCGGAATCGCTGCGTCAGGGTCTCTGTAGATCACCGAGTACAACTTCGCCGCAGTCCTGCGGTTCATGGGGATAGCGAGTTCTTTCCACGCCTTGCGTGCGGTGGTGGCCCACAGTGACAGATACCCAGGGAGCATCTCGGGTGTCACACCAGACGCCTCGGCGGTCTCCTGACCGATCTTCGCCATCACGGGGCTATTGACGCGCCCGCCCCATGCGGCAAGGTCACCGACTTCCTTCATCCTACGCAGATCGTCAGTGAGTGACTTCAGGCTGGTCAGTTGTTCCGGGGTGAACCCGTCAATCATATTGTTGATCGCGGGCTTGACCCCGGCACCCTGTCTCTCAAGGTCAGTGCTGGCCGCTTTCACTTCCTTTTGGAACCGGGCGAGGTCCAGCAGATCCGCGTGCGCTTTCTTGCCGACCGACAGACTGATCGCCTCGGCGTTATCGGTCAGGTACTTGATCGCCGCCTCGGGATCGCCCTTGTTGATGCCGGCAGTTGAGCGATCCATGACCTCGCGGTTCAGCGCGGCACGCCCCTCGGGGGACAACTTGCTCAGGCTCGACTTCATCACGGTCGGGGACTTGATGATCCCGTCGACCATCGCAGTCGGATCGTCCTTGACCAGTGTACGGGTCAGGCGTGCCACTTCATCCAAGCCCGCGCGATGCCGCGTCGCTTCCTCTGCGATACCTTTGAATGAGGCTTCCACGTTGATACCGGACTTCTTGAGTACGTCCAGCGAGTGACGATTGGCCTCAAGGAACTTTGTGGCTGCATCGGGCTTCACCATCTTCGTCACGGGGTCGATGACCGCTTTACGGAAAAGCCCTTGTATCCCACTAGTCATTGCCGCAACAGCCTCGGGGTCTTTCCCGTAGCTGGTCACGAACTCTTGAGCGTTCTCGGGTTTCGATAAAAACTTCGACACCGCGTCACCGGGACGCAAGCGCGTGCGCCCATAGGTCGAACCCTGAAGCAACTTGGCTGTTTCACCCTCTCTCCACCGGGGCGCGAACTCAGTGCGATACTTCGTCAACGCCGTTGAATAAAGATCCTTTGCTTCGGCAGAAAGCGTGCTGTTGGTAACCGCCTCATCAATGGCGCGATGGAGATCACCGAGGTTCTTCATCTGCGTTGGAGAAAGCAACTCGGGGGAGTTCTTTGCCTTCGCCATGTCCGAGTTGATCGCTTTTCGCAACTGATCCAGTTCGCGCAGATTCATGGTCACCGGTTCAGCGGCGGCACCATCGACGCCCGCTTTCGGGCGCAACATCGCAAGTTTACGGATCGTGTCGAACGGTGCGCTCTCGGCGGCATAGGTAGACAACGGCTGACCGGTAATCTCCTCGGCTTTGGTAATGACACCTTCGATACCGACTTGCGTGTCACCTGCTTCCTTGAACGCTGCCTCGTATGCCGGTGTGATCTCTTTTGCCCGCTGCTCGGCTTTCATGGTGCGAGCGCGATCTTGTAGCACCTGGCCCGGTGCCACCGGACTCCCTTCATACAACTTGTCACCGGCACCTTGGGCACGCTTTGTCAGTGTCGCGGTCTCCGCGTCCAGCCGATCAACAATCGACTTGCGTACCGCATTCAGGTCTGCTTTCACACCGGGTTGGAGCACACCTTCGCTGGCGATCTGTTTCTCGATCCGGTCAAGTTGCGACACTAGTGCGCCGATGCGTTCCTCGGTGTCCTTGAGCACGGCACGGTTCATCTTCGGGCTAGCAATAGCCATAGCCCGCTCGACACGCGCCAGCGTCGGGTTACGCACGCCCCCTTCGACGAGGCGCTCGGACAGGGTGCCACTGGTCCCCGGCGACGTGATCATGTCTTTCGTGGCGATCAGTGCGTTCTTCGCCGCACCGAGTGCCGCTGACCCTTTCCCGATTGTGTTGGTGAGAGCCTTATCTGCGATGGACATGCCGCCCGGGAACCAATCTCGTACCCCTCTTGCCGCTCGCCCTGCTACACCAAGAACAGGCCCGATGGCGGGTGCTACGGCTTGACCCCCCAACTCCATCGCGGCACCCATCCCGAAGTCCTTTGCGGTCGCATAAGCATTCTCGGCAACACCTTGAGGCAACGGGGCATCCCCGAGATAGTGATCCAACAATCCTGTGGCTTTTTTGCCGGCTGCGTACCCAAGACCGGCACCGGCTACCCCTGTCACGGGGCCGGCTGCGGCACCTATGACCCCTCCCCCCAACAGTCCCGCTGTTTCAATTGTGGGGTTCACGTAGGGGCGCACTTTTTGCCAAGTGGTGTCGGGTGCCTTATGTGTCGCCCGTCCACCAAACATCGCATCGAGTGTTTCAGATTTTCGCTTATCGTCCCACGGCATTTCTGACGAGACGCCGATCTTTTCGTAAAACTGATCTTTCGGAATATCCGAGTAATATTTAGCGTGCATACCATCAGCAAGTTGCTGATCACTCAGATCATTATACTGAGGGTACTTTTTCCGAATCTCTGCGATGTTCATCAGCGCAAGCCCAACGGATCTTCTTTCGGAGCCTCGCTTGTGTCATCGGGCGACTGCGCGGTATTCCGATACTCGTAATCAAGCGCATAGGCTTCGCTGATATCTGTTTTCGTTTGTTCGAGAAGTCGCTTGTAATCGGCCAGGTGCCTCTTGAACTCAGGAGTACCCTGTGACTGCGCCAGTGTTGCCGCAGCATCTTTCAACAGCACGATATCCCTATCGCTGACGTTACCCAGTGCGCCCCCTGTGGGTGAGTTTTGTCGCAACTCGGTGATTTTTGCGATTGCCCCCGCAGCACGAATAGCGTCAAGAACGGCCTGTGCCCCTGTAGACTCATTCGTGACGTTCGGTGTACGACCGTAGACGGTACCGGTGATACCCGAGAGACCCGGATGTATCGCCAGTTCATCCACTTTCTCGATTAACGCATCGAGATCACGAGTGCTTGCGTTTAGTGCGGCGGTCGCTTTTGGGTATTTTGATTCACGTTGTGCGAGGTCTTTTGCCGAAAGTTTTACGGTCTGCTGTTTCGCCTGAACAGCGGGATCAGCGAGGCTACCCTGGATGATTTCTTGCCCACCGCCCTCTGTTCGTCGTAGTCCTTTCAGAGCGAGCCGCTCGTCAAATGACTGCCCACTCGACGGGTTCAGATAAGGGGTCTGTCCGAGTGCGTCATCGGGTGAGACGTACATGGGCTTACCGTCTTTTCCGATTATCATGACCGGTGCGCGCGGTTGAAACTGAGACGGCTTGTTCGCTGCTCTTTCCATTTCCAAATTATGCCGGTTTGTTTCAGTCGTGCGATTCGACTCATAGGCATTCATCGGATCGGGCACCGCCGCCGCATCGACGATCCGAGAAATCTGATCGTAAGATTGCGGTATCCCGTCCATCGATTCACCTGATTGCTGACCATACGCAAGAACTTGAGCGAATGCTCCGGGACGTTGTTCTGGAGGGAGCTTGGCCAGCATTGGGACAGCTTCTTTGAGAAATTCCTGTGCGTTTTGTTGCGCGGCAAGTCGCGGCGCATCAGCCCTGTTCTGCCTGTACTCGTCCATCCGCATCGCGTTCAGTTGTTCTTCCTGCTGCGAACGCCTGAGCTGTTGAACCCGCAGCATCGAATTGAGCGGAGACTGGAGAGGGACTGTCGCCAGCGCCTGAAATGGAATGTTCGAGTTCATGGGCATGTCAGTCACCTCACCAACGAGAACCGTTGTCTTGTGTCGTACCCGGAATACCGTATCCGCGATCCTTCATCGCGTAATAGTCCATTCCGATGTTACCCAACTGATTCAGCGCATTCCCCCACGCTTGCGCCTGACTCGCATAACTCGATGCGCGGGCATTCCCGAGATCACCATAAGCGTTGTTCACGTTTTGACCCATCTGTGACCCGGCCTGCTGCACCTGGTTGGTCGCGTTCTGCGCCATCCCTGCGAGGTTGCCCAACGGGTTCAACATCTGGTTCTTGTCGTTGTAGTACCGGTTATAGGCATTCGTGTACTCATCCGATGCGGACTGCTGCCCGTATTCCCCCGCGGCCTTCAGCGCGTTTCCCGAGATCAGACCCCCGCGTGCCGCAGCTTGTCGATCCAGTGCTTTCATCCCCTCGGATAAACGGAACGCATACCCCGGATCCGCTTGAAACTTGTCCGCTGTGAACTCGCCAGCGTACTTGCCGAAGTCGGGGTCAAGGGCGTTGTTCGACGTAGGGGACTTCAACCCGAGCAGGGTCAGGTAGCGATCCTGACCGCTGAGTCCCGCCTCGCGAAACGGTGCTTGCAGGTTCGTTTGCTGCTCGAATAACCACTTCTGGTAAGCGATCTGCTCCCGAGCGGTCTGTTTTTGGGCGTCAGCGGCGTCCCCCGCCCCCTTCGAGCCGAGAAACCCGCTGGCTACAGTCGCTGCTGCCGCAAGCCATCCCATAATCTAATCCTCCTACCTCATGGCAACGAGTATACAACGAAGTTGAAATCCACATCAGTTGATGCCCATGAGTTTCCTCCCCCGGTCTCAAGGGCGATTTCCGTTGTGGAGTTGACGGTCGGGAACGCGCACCAGTTACGCAAGGTTGATGGGTCACGAACCGTGGTCATTACGATGGTCTTGGCGGTACTGGTGGTCGCAGACGACAGGGTGATCGTGTATAGACCCGTGCCGGGATGAGCGACGCTTGTGACCCCGATAGAACCGCTGACCAGTAAGTTCGACACCACGCAACCGATGGCTACCGGTATCAGCCCGCCACCGGCCACCGCCGCCGTGATCCGGTCATCGAGATACCCCTTCGTCACGACATCGAGGTCATTGACCGGTGTCTCGACGGACAACCGGAATGTGCCATCTTCCCGCATATCGAATGTGCGAGGTGTACCATCACTGTCGGTAGTGAACAGGATATTCAAATCGCCCGTGATCTCGATCACTCCGGCATTCGATTCGATGGTCTCCCCGGAACTCAGGGTGATCAGCGGAGAGGTGATCGAATCGGACGCAATGTCTCCGTTGAACGAGGCGTTACCGTCAACGCCGAATGTGCCGGTCACATAGAGGTTATTATCAACCAGCGTATCGCCCGAGAAGGTGATATTACCGAGAACGGATCCAAGGGTGACCGTCCCCGAGAAGATGTGATTGCCAGTCCACGTAATGTTCTCACCGAAGATGTTGTCGTACTCGATATCATCAATCGTGAAGATCGTGTTGTCGTCGGCGTCTTTCAGGACGAACTTGTATTGCTGCTGAATGTTGCCCCATACGTCAGCGGCACCGTAGGCATCCAGGATGATCGGGTTGGTGTTGCTCGTGCCCCCTGTCGCATCGGTGTAGGTGGCAATGGGAGTCGTACCACCCGCCACATAGGTATAGAGTTTCCCGCCGACCAGCATCGCGCCGTCGCTGTCGAAGAACTGGAGTCGGGGGACAGGGAGAAGATGTTTTGCCATGTCAGGAACCCAGTGAGTACATCGTTGTCACCTGTGTCGAGGTAAGTCCGCCTAGATGGAAAAACACCTCATCGGCCTGAAAGTTCGCCTTGTTACCATAGGTGTCCCCGGCAGCTCCGAAAGCAATCCCGTTCCAGTTGTTAGGCGACGAATCGGTAACCGGCCATGCAATCGTATCACCCGTTCCGTCTGAAAACGATAGGTTTACCGCAACACCGTTGATGTAGAGCGTGAGACCAACAGTCAGCGGATCAAGGGTAGGTGTCACATCCAGTACGAGGAAGTTCAACACGTCACGAGCGAAAGCCCCACTCGCGGTGATCAATCGATAAAAGAATTTGCTGCCCGCGATACTGTTGGTGCCAAGCACAATCGCCAGCGCGGTGGAACCGGTTGAGTACAGGATGTCAACGCCGCGCCAGTACCCTTGTGTACCACCCATGTTGGAACGGAACAACAACTGATCCGCTGCTCCGGTCGGAACAATGAACCATCCGCCGGCAGCGAATCGCTGAGACCCGTCGACACGCACGGAATCGGCATTCAGCCATTCCCAGTTTGCTCCGGTAAATTCTACCGATAGCGCATCCGCCGTGCCGTTAACCAGTCCGGTGTCCTGCGCGTTACCCGTGAACGAGAACATGCACTCCAGGTCAGCAGACCCCGCTGAACCGTAGTTCGATTCGATTGCGCTGCTGTCGAAGTCATGGTTCAGTTTCCACCAGTAGTCCAGCCCCGGCCCGCCCGCTGCGCCGGCACAATACTCATCATAAGTGATCGCCGAGGCAACCCCTTCAAACGAGACGTAGTGTGCGCCCATTACGTTCTATATCCGTTGATGATGACTTTCACCCCTGTCGCAACGCTTTCCGCACCCACTTGATCGAAATCAATCGTGACTTTCGACCCCTTCGGGATCACGGTGTCCTCAACGATGACCAGCGGTGTAGTTGCCGTTTCGGTAGTGAGTTCGGTGTTGTCGATGGTCGCCTTCGTCGACAGGATCGATGTGCCATCGTCGTTGATGTCAAGGGTGAAGATGTCCCCTGTCGCTTGCGCGGTGGTCAGTCCGACCACGACTTCGGTAACCGCCATTGAAAAGGGCCAGTAGGGAATCGTCACTTTCGCCGCGCCACTTGTTATCGCAGTTGTCTCATCGGAACACACGATCACCCATGACTCATACTGGGTCGCAGCCGCCGTCGAGCCGAGTCCGATGATATTGTCGACGGTCCAGATAGTTGACCCAAGAGAGTCCTTCAGGACAAACTTGTAGTAGACCGCCGACAACCAGATATCGGCTTCCCCTCGCGCATCGAGAATCACGGGATTTGCGTTGGCCGTATTGCCTGTCGAGTCGGTGTAGGTAGCCAGTGGCGTCGTGCTGCCCGCCGCGTAGGTGTAGAGTTTTCCACTGATCAGCGGCATCCCGTCCGAACCGAGGAATGCGAGTCGTGGGGTCGGTGAAATCAGTTTTGCCATGAGTCATTACTCAATGTAAATGTACCCGCCATAAATCGTGGTCGCGGGGTTAGTTGCCCAGGTTGGTTGAACGCCCTTGATCTCGATGTAATCCCCAGCCGCTACCGCGATGGTCAGTGCGGAGTTGCTGAATATCCGCTCGCTGTTGGCGCTGGTTAGCGTGGCGATCAGGTAGTCCGTTGTATTCTGGTGACGCACATACAGGCTCCAACTCTCTGCCGTGCCTGCCGTCCCAGAGTAGCAGTAGATTTCCGCTCGGGTGATCCTCCCGGCTTTCGGGATATAGACTTTGCTGGTCCCAGCGGCGGTGACGGGGGCTTGGGGCAGCGTCCCGAAATATATGGTCTGTGCGTCGGTCGGTGAACTGGTCAGGGCTTGGACGTTGATGGCATACCCCAGTGTGCCGCTAGACCGTGACCACCCTGACCCTTCGACGTAGGTCAGGGTCTCGCCTGCGGCAAGCGTGCCCTTCCACAAAACGTACTCGGTCCCGTTGGCGTCAAATTTCACCGTGACCGTCGCCGCAACCGTGTCGTGGTTGTAGACGTTGATCAGATCAACTACCCGTTGATCACCGGCTGCCGGCGCACCCACAATCGCTACATCCGTGGTGTCGTTCGATACAGCGAGAGTTCGACCCGGGAGATAAGCAATGTCGTTAATATCGCGCCACGACGCGACACAGCGCACCTGGTTCGTTGTGACTGCGCCCGCAAGGACAATCTCGATGGCGTCTGTACTTTCAGTGAGGATCAGCATCCGAGAGTCCTCGCCATGACTTGTGGTGCCGTTAGTCCTACGTGGCTCACTTCGAGTGACGTGATGCGACTCACCTGACGATCCAGTGCTTCGGCCACATCTACCGGCTCGGCACCACCCCAGTCGGAAACCGAAACAGGGGAGTAAGGCGTGTTCTCTGCGTTGATGGCGAGTGTGGTCCGCTGCTCGCTGGCACTGACATCATCGAGAAGGGCTTTGCCCGCGGTTGTAATATCCCCGCCGAGTTCCGCTGTACCCACGACACCCGCGTTGATCTGGTAGACATTCCCGCTCTCCGAGACCGTCACGTCACCCTTATCACCGTCTCGTGCGGCATTACCGACCGTGGCAAAAAACAGGAACCACTCACGCGACGGGAGACCCGTTCGCCCGTCGATGAACGGAACGCGCGGTGCGGGCATATTGATGTCAGGCATTTTTCACCTCGACGTCAAGTTCTGCGCCCATGATCGCAATGCGTACCGGGTCAGTACCAGAAAGCTCGTATATCCGGTCACGTAAACGGTCGGTATCCCCGAGGCGACGCCAAATAGCCCGCTGTCCTGTCTCACCGATCTTGCCAATCGGACGCCAGAGTTCATTCGACCAATTGTGCCCACCATCGTTCGACCAGCGCAGCATGACCTCGGGGTCTGTACCCTGACCCGTCCCGTCGAGGCCCACACCCGCCTCGAAGTCTACTTGGAGACTATGATGCGTCTGTCGCTTCAAGTCATTGTTGCCCGGGGGTAACGCGCGCCAGGTGCGAACCCAACGCTGGTGAGCATCGTTGTCGGCATAGGCGTCATGGGACAACGAGTAGAATTTCCCGTTCTCGTAATCACCGACGATGTGCAGACCGTTGAATCGAGCGTACCCGTTGCCCCGGTGACGAGAAAACTCACCGTTCACCCATCCGGGCCGCTCGTGCCACTTCCCGGTCGCTACGTCAAAGGCCCACGTGTTGTCACCGTCATCGAAGGTCAACACGAAGAACTGGTGTCCCTTCTCCTTGTACGAGTAGGCAAAGGCGCTACTGAGCGTGTTGCCGTCAGCGATCCAGTTCTCGACGGCATGGTTCGAGACCCGCTGCGGAACGTAACCGTTCGCACGATAAATGATCCCATCGTTACCGAGCCAGATGATCGTATTGTCCATTTGCGCCCACGCATAGGATGAGGCAATACCCACCTGAATCGACGCACCTTGGATCCGCGCCAACGGGAACCCGGACCCGCCCGCCGCGTTGTACCAGACCTCGGTGGTTGTCTCACCAAACAACCACGCTTCCCTGTGGTCCACGACCACCGCGAGAAGATTATCCGCCTCGGTCTCGGCACTGGCGAAATCCAGCGCATCAATAGCGGTCCCGTCAAGAAGATCGGTGACCCACACTTCCTGAGTATCGGGCGGATTGAACACGAAGTACCCATCAAGGTATCCCACGGTCAACGCCCCCGGGAAATCAACATCGGTGATTTCAACCAGTACTTCAGTGGAGAGGGTGTAAATGTAACCGCGTGTGCCGCAGGCGATGAAAACCTGGGTTGCCGATGAGATCATGACCACTCGATCAGATGAGATCATCAGGCTACCAACAAGCGTTGCCGCATACGCACTCGTCACTCGGTAAAAACTCGTACCGGAGACAAGAAACAGGTATCCGCCGGCAACGCAGGTTCCGCGTATCGGACCTGTCCCCGCTGTGCCGAGTAGGGCAAGACCGGGGCAGCGTTGCATGTACGCCGGCTCCTTGCCGTCCTCGGTCAATTCGGGAAACAGGTTGATGGTGCGATTGGCCGCAGCGTTGGTGGACTGAATCGCTGCTGATCCACCGAGAATGGGGGACTTCACGGGTCAGTTCCCCGAGTAGATATCGAAGGTTCCCCCACCACACCCGGGCATCCCGGAGGGCATCCGCAGCGTGTCCAGTGGCGTGTTGACGCGCTGAATCGCGGCCTTCGACTGATTTGCCCCGACGACGACTTCCCCCGGTGCCGACTTTCCGAACTCGGCAGCGAGCGCCACGGCGAGGTTGAACCGGAACATCTTGCGGTAACCGGGCGCAAGCACCAGTTCCGTCAGAAGGGTTGCCGGCTGCGTCAGCGGGGCCATCGAGACGAGGTGTATCTCCACATTGCCCGTGGGCACGGGCCACACGGTCAGAGTGGCGTCAGGGACGGTCATGGAGGCGCGCAGGAGCGTCGGCAGGGTACTCGTGGTGTCCTTGCTCGCAATCTCGCTGTACTGCTCGTCAGTGACCAGAACGAGGGGATAGGTGACATCATTCGATATGATATAAGCGTGATCGATCAGGGTCGGGCGAGTTCCTGTGATATCACCGGTGGCCCCCAGCGTGCGCGTCGCGTAAGTCGAGGGCCAGGTGATCGACTGGTCCGTCATCGCCATGACATTGATGCGATCGATCGACAGCGAGTCGATCATCTCGTTCATGGCGACTAGACTGTCGTTATAGGTCTCATTGGACGCAATTTCCCCCTCGGCAAGCTGACCGATGAGTCGTAGTGCCCCCTCGATCAGTGCGCGAGCGGTTGTCATGCCGAAACCTCATTCTGCGATCACGCAGTCGCCCAAATACCCAGTGCCCTCATGGTGTTCTGTAGTTCGTTCACGACAGCGAGATGCGCTGCGGTGAAGTCCGTGGACGAAGCGATCGCTGTGGTATTGTGCAGCGATGCCACGAATGTCCGCCGTACCACGGGAGTAACCCCGTAGAAGCCGACCGTGCCACCGGATTCGCCTATGATGGCACCATCAAGCTGCGGGTCTTTGAACGCTACCCCAATCGGTTTCGTGTTCGGCATGAGTTGTCTCCCGTTGTGGATCCAGCGCGCCACCCGCGCGGGATGCCAGATACCAATGATAATTGCCCTTAAACTCGGTGTACGAACCGTCCACATCGCGTCGCCAGTGCGAGATATTCAGGTTCGGCACAATCAGTAGTTCTCCACCCAAGTCGCGCCAATTACGACAGAATGCGTAATCCTCACCCCACCATATACCGTCCTTGACCCCATGGTTGAACAAGTCAACGAACGGGGCATGAGGGGGACCGTAAACCAGTTCGGGGTATGCCCGCATAAACCGGTCCACCGCATCCACTGTGATCTTCAGAAAACCAGCGGGTGCCGAGTGACCAAGAAGCGCACACTGAAACTCCGGGTCGTAGGGGTCTTGACATACCCCTCGATGCCGAACTTGCTGCTGACCATCGAGATCGGGCATTGTCATACCCATGTACTCGATTTCGTCCTTCTTGAACCGATAGGTGCCGGCAACCACGTCACCGGGCGTCTCGATCAAAGTGAGCAAGTCACGCGCATCCCACGACACATCGTGATCAATGAACACGATAACTTCCGGTTGCCGATTCAATGCTTTCCGTAACATCATGCTCCGAGCGCAACTGATGTACGGGTTGTTAACCTCGATCTGAGCGTTCGCGTCCCATCCTGCTTCCCGTAGCAACGGCACCGAACCCTCAAGCGCCCTGAGCGTCTGAGGGAACGGTGTCCCGAAAAACGGGATGCAGATTTCGAGACGCTTCACGCAGTCGCCCAAAGACCACAACCACGCAGCGTGTTCTGGATCTCATTCACAACAGCCAGGTGCGCTGCGGTGAAGTCCGTGGACGAAGCGATTGCCGTGGTATTGTGCAACGAGGCCACGAAGGTACGACGCACCACGGGGGTAACCCCGTAGAAGCCGACGAGTGCCGCCGACGCGCCGCCGATCAGCACTGAACTCGCACCCGAGTCGCCAATCGTTACTGCTTGGGTAGATTTACCGACGCGCAATGTCTCGTTGGTATTGCCCGCTCCCAGGTACTCGCCATCACCTACTACTGGAATTGCCATTTCGATTTCCTCTCGTTCCTGTTAATCCGATCAGCCCCAAAGCCTGCAAGCCATTTCGGGCCGAAGCGACTTGTACCCGTACAGAATGTCGATACGACACGGGTGCCGGTCACTGGCGATAGACGAGTCTTGCCACACCCTGAGTGCCAGGCCGTTTGCGGATGCACGTGACCATTTGCCCGACAAGGGTTCCGGCAGGTCAACGGTCGCCAGGGTAAACGCATTCTTGTGGTAGACGAGGTTCTGAGCGTAGTTCCCGGTGTTCGCCGTGCCGACCATCGTCACTACCGCATTTGCCTGCGGGAACGAATTGACGGTAGCGAGCCTGTGGCTGGCCGTGTAAAGCGGAGGCCAGATGTCCAGCGTACCCGTAGTGGTCGCAGTCAGATCAGCAGTCACAACGAACTGTTGCAACGAACCAGTTGAATCGCGAGTCTGCGGATTCACGGCATACACATTCTCAACTACGAACACGTCACCTTTTTTCCACGTCTTGCTGGAGCCAGTGAACGAGATCGGCAGGGTGGCTTGCCCTTGGGTGGACAGGGTGCCCGTCGAAGTGATCGTCGTGCCCCATGCGCCCGTGGTATGCGGCTTGACCGACTGGGACATGGCAATTTCCTCGAACCCGAGGACACCTTGTCCGATCATGCCGGTGCGGAACTGCTTGGAGATCGTATTCCCCGGATTGAACAGTCCCTTCATCCCTTCGACCAGTTGCGTATTTGCGGCGGGGTTAACGCACGCATTACGCATCGAACGCGGGGTAGCGGTCTCGTCGAGCTTCTGCATCGCTTGGCCGAGTACCAGTGAGGTCGAGGGGGTTGTGCCAGGAGAACCCACCGAAGCCGCAATATCCTTGTACATATTGTGGCAGTCGGAGTCCACCGACGCGGCGAGTTGACTGATCGCCGGCTTCAAGACGTTCTCGCTGTAATCATCCAGCGAAAGCGCCTTCTCGGCTGACGTGAAGTCAACATCGACGTGCTTCTGGCTGGTGATGGTCAGCGTGGTATATTCCTGACCGTAGTCGTCAGCCTGCATTGCTGCCCCATCCACTACCAGGAAACGGGCAGGCTTACGCACGCGACACGACGAGCCGATTTTGGCTCCGGTTTGTGCGAATTGGCTGTCGTATTGGCGGTTGATGGACCGCGAGAAAGGCAGTTCGTTTTCGAGCAGTTGAAGTGCCTTACGAGTGATCATGTCAATCGTGAGAAGTGTGTTTGCCATTACAGCGATTCCTTTTGTTCAGCGTGATTAGTGAAACCGCGCCTCCAATCGCGCCTGCTCACGCTTGTTTTCCGCTGCAATCCATTCGTCGACGCTCAACGTTTCGGCTGAACGTGGATCTGTGGTGTCATGCACTACCGGCTTGGATGCCGGGGTACGGATGGGCGTGATGGGCGCGGGGGCGCTTGATACTTTACGGGTCGGGGGTTCGGAGGCAAGTTTCGCTTCCAGCTTACCCAACTCTTTCGCTTGGAGAATCGGCGGCAAGTCGTAAATGCGACGGGCTTCAGCGGGGTTCTGACCGAGATGATAAATTATGTCGGGTCCAGATTCCGTTCTGCGGAGCACATCCGCCATCAGCGGAGAAATCGGTAGCTTCGGGTTCTTTGCGACGGTATCGAAGTCGTCGTAACGTTCCCGTGCTTTTTCCTCTCGCTCGAAGTGTGCATCCGCGACCTTGCGCTGATCTTCCTCTACCTGGCGCTGATAGGCACGCACGTTGGCGCGGTAATCGATCCGGGCATCGTCAAATGCCTCGTCGGAATCGAACTGCTCCCTCGTGGGTTCCCCGGTAGCGATAGGCTCGGGAGTAGACGGGCGCGCGGCCTGCTGCTCGCGTTCAAAACTGCGTCGTTCTCGGGCAAGACGCTTACCGATGATCGCATCGAGTTCGGCCTGAGTGTAGACCTTCTCGGGTGCTTCCCCCTCGGTAGAATCTTCCGGCAAAGTATCAGGTTCCGGGGATGCCGTAGTCTCCGGTTCCTGCGCGACAGCCTTTTCAGGGATCGTTTCCTGGTCCGGTGTCGGGGTTTCTATCACGTCATCCATATCGATCTCTCGATGCCCGGTGAATCCGCGCCGGTACGGTCGCTCATAGTTTGAGCAAGAATCTTACCGTTTGTCAAGTATCAGTCGATGCTCCAGATTAATGCGGGACTGGTCGAGCTACCCAGGGTGCCCTTGATGCTCGTGGGCCGCTCGAACTCCAGCACCACATCGTCAGCGGATGTGAATGCCGCTCCCTCAATGGCGCGCCATCCCCCGTTACCGTCCTTGAAGTAGAACGTGATCGTCCCGCTACCGAAATCACCGGATACGTGAACATGGGGGCGCGTGAGAATAACTGTGCTGGTGTCACCGTTTGCCGCCAGGGTGCCGGAATCAGCGAAAACAAACGGCGCGGTGATCAACAGGACAGTAAAAAACAATCGCCGGATAATAGATTTCATCATTTGACTCCTTGGTCAACCAACGGCTGCACTAATTGTCGAACAAGACGATTTACGAAGTCAACGAGGGTCTCGTTTCGTGTCGTCACATACCAAATATCCGATACACCACCAATCGTGACCTCGCATGAGAACTGGTCGGAATACAACCCCTCGGTTGTGACGGTTAAGTAGACTTCTTGCCCGTTTTCTACGGAGCCTTCTGTGCCGCCACCAACCCCGTCAACTGCCCATGTGCAACTGGGATCACCGGATAGAGTCAGGACAGCAGTGGCATCAATACCTGTGATCTCAACAACATTGCTTACTATCTCTGTCCCCAGCGGCTGCCCCGTCAGATCGGTAAAGCTGAACGCATCCGGCGTGGTATCCCCGGCTGCGGTGGTGGCCCACTCGTCCGAGCAGACTACCGTGGCTGTCAGTGGGGGCGTGGCTTCGTTTTCCCACGCACCGCATGCCCGGTACGTTGATCCTGCCGTTAACCCGGTGGCACTGTACTCATCCGCAAACGCCAGCGGTGCGAGCAGCAGTGCAACGACAGCAAGAGCGCGGCGGATCATTCCCATTTGCGCTCACCTTGACCAAAGATTATCAACGTTTGCGACGGCTCAGTGGGACGCTCGCGGGATACTTCTTTGCCTTTATCGTCGTATGTGACGACATCGGGCATGTAATCAACCAAATTCGGCGCCAATGGCGAAGTAATCTCCCCGGTCCACCAGTCCCAACAACCCAGCAATTCGGCCTTGGTGTACCCTGCCGTGACCTTCTGCGCTTCTTCCACGGTATCGACATACACGCTGACCAGTTGGCGCTCGTCGCCTTTCAGTGTGGGACGGCGGAAGAATGCGACCGAATCCTGCGGCGTCTTTTGCAGCACGTCAGCGGCTTCGATCTTCTGTGCCGAGAGTGCCACCGGCTCGCCCTTGATCACTTCAATGATTTCTTCGATCACGCCCTTTTCTTCGGCGGGCTTCTCGGCAGCAAGTTTCTCCTCGACCGCCTGCTTGACTTCATCGGCATCGGTAGTCGTGACCGAGATCCAGCAGTTTTGCTCGGCGTTTGCGAGTAGGGGGAGCAGTAGTAATGTGGCGAGTAATGCGCGCATCAGTTGAGCGCCCCCAGCGCGGTATCGTCAACACTATTCCAGAGTTGGATATTCCCGACAGTCCAGAAGCCGTAGTTGCTCGACTCGTCCCTTCCCAGCCGCACGGTATTCGGGGGCGTGCTGAAAGCATTGGGTGCAACCCCTGTGGTCGTTTCGGTGCTGCCCGCTTCGACCCACAACTTGATTCCCGATGCATTCTTGCGGAATCGAATGTCCAGCTTGTCGCCTGCTGCCCATGTCAGCCCTGTCACCTGCGCCGTGGCCGTGGTGCCACCAATCGCAAGATTCAGGTCCATCCGTCCCGAGGTCGTCGGATGCGTGATCGTCAGATAGTTGTTGGCGTCCTTGTAGGCACTGAACACCGGATTCGTGACGCTCGTATCGGTCGATGCGAAGCCGGGGTATGCCTGCAAGTACCCGCTGAAGTTGTTGGTGTCGAATGTCCAACTGCGCGTTAGATCCGTGGCGACGCGGGCGACGGAGCCGGTCGTGGTGGGGATGTAGGATGAAGCAGATCCGCCGACTTCGCCCTGTATTCCGGTTACATAGAGATTGCTTGCGCTGTCGCCGCTGTAGGAGGTAGCTGGGCCGGACGCTAATCCCGCGTGCGTCCGCCACGTAGTGTCAGACGCTGTTTGCGCGGTCACGCTAAAACGACACCACCCATTCGCGAGCGCCTCCGCAGACGTTGCTATAACTGTGTATGTAGAGCTGGATACCTCATTAATAACCGTGCAATCGTCTGGATCAAAAACTCCATTAGCCGAATCCGTTTCCGTGTTGGTTGTTATCCGCAGCGCCAGGTTACGCGTCCCTGACGTTGCGCGCTTTGCATACCCAGACACCGTAATAATGGCGTTTGCACTTTTCGCCAAGGTCCCGGTAATAATTCGATGCGAACTCGATGCCGTGCCATCTTCAGTTAGCGTTTCCGCGACTGTTGCACCAGTCGGGCCAGCCACCGTGTTGCTGGTAACAGTGGCGCGGCTTGGCCCCCATGTAGTCCCGAGCGTTTCGCTTTGAAGAGATCGGAAG
>OFRF01000102.1_pt1 | contig 26078 bp, 38 predicted proteins | sample 1543081 | NCBI WGS metagenome assembly OFRF01 (sample SAMN07774232, study PRJEB24372) | wastewater metagenome
CCTAAAGTGCTAAGACTTCCTGCGCGAGTCTCTTCGCCGCGATCTCGCAGTACTTCTCTTCGATTTCGATCCCGATACACTTCCTCCCGAGATCCTTGGCGGCGCGGAGCGTCGTCCCGCTGCCCATGAAGGGGTCGAGGATGGTGCCGCTAGTGCGCGATTCCTCGATGGCCCACTTGATAAGCTCTAGCGGCTTTTCGGTTGGGTGCCCCCAGGCATGCACCCCTACAGGCCACGAAAAACGCTTGGCTGGTCGGTCAAGGCTCGTCCATGCAAATTCTACATCGGCCATGGTGCGAACTGCGTTTTGCTTGTCCCACGCTAGCCAGCAGCGAGACGGCATCATGCGAAAGTAATTTGCGCCCCACACAATGGAATGCGTTCCTTTTGCTATAATGTCCGCCAATAGTTCGGCGTCTGGCGCTATGTCCCACTTCCTGAAGTCTGCGTATTTCTCAGCCGCGCCCCATGTGCCTCCCTGCATGCGGTCGCCAATCCCATACGGCTGATCAGTCAGCACCAAATCCACCGGCTCTAGGTGCGGGAGGATTGTTCTGCAATCGCCCAGGTAGATCACAATCCCGTTGCCGTCGTCGTAGTAGGGTTTCGGTAGGCTCATTTCATCCTCAAAATGCTAAAGTTCAGGCCAATCACGCACAGCCAGTAAAACGACTTCACCCACAAGCCCTGTACGCCATATGTCACCATGGCTCCGGCGTTGAGCGTCATCAGCGCATAGACAAACCAATCTCCGCTCATCCCATCACCCTCCTGGCAAATTTGACCGCCATGGCGAAGGCGGCAGATTTCTTAGTGCCTCGTTTGCGTGCCGTCGCTTCAGCCTTTTCGCTGGGCCGGATCACGCGGTTATCCACCCACATCTTGAGCCGTGGCGAGAGGTAGAATGGCTGGGTGTTCATGTGTGCACCGCTTCGCTCACGGCTGGTTGCGCTGTCGTCTCGGCTGGCGTGTCTTGCGGCTCGATGGTGGCAACCCAATCGGCAATGCGCTCGCGTGTCCAGCGGTGCTTATCGTTCAGGCAACAGGCAATAATAAATTCGACTTCATTGCAAGCATTGCATTCCGGACAAACTGATCGCGTAGCAAGGATTGGCCAGACAGGCAGTACATCCACCAGCATATAGTTAACCCCTATCGCATCACCCGCAGCCATTAACGCGCACGAGCCTCCAAACGTTGATGGAACGCCAACGAAATACTGCGGCTTCAGCATCGCCCCTAACCGTATTGCTTCACTCAATTTCATAATTCCCTCCTATTTCTCCATACGCTGAGAAACCGTGACTCCCGAAAGTCCAACAGGTTGACCCACACCGGCAGGCAGGCCAAGCCCATGGCAATGCCGATTGACGCCCACTCCAGCCAGGTCATAGGCCTGCCTCCTTCCTCTCCCAATCGAGAACGTCGGAGCCGCAGGGGAACCATTGCTCCTTTGCCCTCTTCTTCGATTTGGCATCTCGCCACCCGCGCATATACGAGACCCTGCGAATCCGCTCAAATGTGTTATTGAGCGCGGCAATCAAATGTTCGCGCAGCAATTCACGCTCAATTGGAGAGGCGCACTCACGCCCGAACCACAACTCGTCGCCCACGACGCCGCAAGATGTAATGCCGATCCATAGCTTTGCTGCGCTTTCATCTTTCACAATACGTATTTTCATAAGCCGAACCCCGCAAGCCAGACCTCAACGGCTTCGTGATAATGCGCGATCACAAAGGCCGTAACGAGTGCCACCAGAATCAACACCACTTCAAACACGGGCGCGGGGTCTGCAATCACAAACTGTTTAACGCGTTGCTCAGCACTCATCTTGTCCGCTAAGGCTTCTGGGCTCAGATCGTGTCCCATGATGGAACCTCCTTTCGGTCGGTTATCGTTTCAGGAAAGCCAGGATTCCAGTTGCAGCAATGAAAAGGCCGACGACTATCACGACGGCGGCAATAGATGGCGCAAAGACCATCCACCACGAATACTGGAAGTACCCCGCCAGTTTGGCGATAACGAAAATGACTGTAATGATATGAAACACCATGTCTCGCCCCTTTCACTCGTGCCGTTGGCTGATAATGGACTGACACAACAAGGCTTCTTGGTTGCTCGATTGGTGGAATAAGCACCGCACCTTTTGCGGGTCATTCCCGGCAAGAACTAACTCCTTCTCGATGTGGCTTGTGTACACATCACACCCAGCGCCAAAGGCTGTTACTACGCAGACTACCGCGCCCACCACCTTCCACAGTGCCAACCAGAATTGATCGTCGCTATCCATGCAAGTCACTCCTTTCACTCGTGCCAGAATAAGTATTTATCGCGTTCGGCTTGCTCTGCCGCTTCTTCATCGTCAATGGCTTTCTGTCTGGCGATGGCGCGGCGTTTCTCTAGGCACTCCATACAGATGTCTCCCGCTTCTAGATCCCACATCACCGCGTTGTAGCTCGAACAGTAATCGCACTTGTCCACGGCTCACCTCCGTGTTACTTCGCCACCATCCAGACCGCCAGACAGGCCAAGGTGATATAGAGCAGGATGCCGGTCACGATGTAGGTATTCGGGTCGTGTAAGTGTTTATGCATGGGAGGCCTCTTCCAGCGGGGGGAGGGTGAGGGCGAAGATGTGTGAGACAGAGGAAAACGCGGACTCCCACACCTCCATCTCATCACGGTCATGAATGGCCTGCATTCGGTCGAGCAGGTCGGGGGATAGCCCGTGGAGGCATGGCAGCATCCGTGACAACGACATGGCCGGTTTGCCCTCCAGCATCACGGTATATTCAGCGTCAGGAATCAGCGCCCCAACAAAGCACTTCGTCCCATTCTGCCCACGGTACCTACACTTCCCTTGACTGTTGAGCGACTTTCTGCCCTGCTCCCTGGCGTGCCGTACCATCGTCTCGAACGCCTCTTGGTTGGTCATAAAACCTCCTTCCGAATCTGATACAGGCGCATATAGTTGCGTAGCTCTGCGGTCGCCGTATGCACCGGCCAGCCAGCTTCACGGCTCACAGCCAAGCCGAGCAGATTGATGTAGTAGGTGATATCATGTGGGACTTCGCCGTTATGATGCTGATTCAATTCCTCCAGCCAAAACCCGCAGTGGTCGAGCCAGTTGATGAGCGGCTCCAAGGTGTGCGGGCAGGACTTCACCAACTCGTGCAAGATGTAGGTTGGGATGCGGTTCGCTAGGGGCGTCACGCTTCCACCTCCTGCTTCTCCGGCTGCTGGGGTAACGGCGCTCGCCAGCCGCAATTGATGCAGCGCGGCTCTTCGCCATCCCACACGACGCAGCCTTGACATTTCGGGCAGCGGTTCATGGTGCCTCCTTAGATGGTTTTGGGTTTGCGTTTCTGGCGCTGCATGTCTGCCGCCACCAGTTGCCTGAGATAGACCACTTCGGACCCGTGGCCTTGTTCCACGGCACGTTTCTTGATCCAGGCTTTCTGCGTCTCGAAGAACCGATACGAACAGGGCTCAGATAGTTTTTCCATGATCTCCTCTCGCGTTACACTGTAACCGTAGGCAACCTTAGCAAAGTGCACGAACGATGTCAATGGGTGGGCGAACATTATTTTTCTTGACGGTGAACGACGTGGGGCGTATCGTTCAAATGTAACCTATAGTCACTCGGAGGATATATGAACTCATTCAGCACCATGCAAGATTTAGTGATGGCCTTTGACAAGCTCCACATCTCCCAGTTGCGCGATCCGCGCCCGCTGCGCTGCCGCATTCGCAAATACTTCGGCCCGCTCTTACCGCTCCCGCTCGAATCGTTGAGTGTACCTGTTGTGCTGGGATGGGTCAACGACATCCGGAAGCACAGCGCCACGCAGGCGGATGGCTGCTTATCAGCGCTCCGGACCATGCTGAATAAGGCGATTGAATGGGACATGTACCACGGTGCAAATGTTGCACAGTTGATTAAGCGCAAGCGAGCGCCACGGCGGAAACGCTATGTGATGGCCGGCGAACGCCCTGCCCTGGTGACAGAGATTGACCGTGAACCGCCCATGCTGCGGGTCTATTTCTATATGATGTACTACGTCGCGCCGAGGCCGTCAGAATTGCAGCGCACCAAACTGGAGCACGTGAAGTTGTTCCAAACTGGAAACAGTTGGGCGGGCGTCTGGATCAAGCCCATGACCAAGAATGGCGACGTGCAGCAAGTCCCGCTCCCCTCGTTCATCTGCTCGCTGCTGGCTGAATATCTGGCGACGTTGCCCCCCGATCAAACGCAATTATTTGTCGGAGAGAACGGGCGCGTTCCCAGCTTTACCTGGTGGCATAATCAATGGGCCGAAGTGCGAAGGCGGGCAGGCTTGAAGGACGTTCAGCAGCGGGACTTACGGCGCAGTTGCGCCACTGACTTGACGGAATACCTCGATCTTGTCAGTATTAGCAAGGGCGTCCTGAATCACCGCGATTTGAACACGACGCAAATCTATGTGCAGCCGGTCGATAAACGGATTGTTGAGGCGATGAATGCGCACGTACTTAATACTCGGAGCCACTTGCCTGTTGCTCACAGTCGGGTGCAGCAGCCCGTACCCGCCCAACTGGATACCCCCGCGCTCCATGACGGGGGAACGGGCCATGCAGATCCGCTATCAGTGCAAGCATAGCGCGGCGGCCTACGGGTCAAGCAGCTACGCCCCGTATAGCCTTAATCAGTGGAACAACTTGGCGATGCTGGCGCAGGCGCGGGATGAGGAACGCAAGGACTTTGCGGAGTGCATGCAGATGCACGGCTTTGTGGGGGCTGGGTTGCCGTAGCCTTGTCGAGTAGCAGGACCAGCAACAAGGCTTCATTCGCCAGGTCTACGGCATCCTCGCGCATGGTCCGCAGGTCGCCTGCCTTATCCGCCCCCGCAATCCGCAAGGCCCGTTCCCACACTTCCTGCACCTTGTCTTGGTGGCCGTGTAGGTAGCGATCATAAAAGCCCATGGTCGCGTTGCGGCCCTTCTTACAGCGATCCTCGATGATGGCCCGCGCTTCCGCTTGCAAACTGTCAAATTGTTCCATAGGAAATGACATAACGGTTCCCTAATACTTGACGCTAAATTTATATTTCCAATTTCCAGTCCCGCTGGCCCCTTCCCCGATCCGCTTCTTGGCTTCCGCCCATCGTTCCTTGTCGTGCTCGCGGTAGAACTGAATCCCGAGGCGGCAATAGCCCAACTCAGTGGGCGGGAGTAGCTTCTTGTGCGCGTAGCTCTTTTGGCACTTCTCATCGTAGCCGGTCATGAAGCAGCCTGAACGAATGAACACGCGAGGGCGCTCTACCACCTTTAGCTGCCCGTTGCTGGGGATGGTGAGGGATGGAATATGCATCCCCCACAGCCGGTGCGTGTGGCTGAAAATGTAAATGTCGAAGTCGAAGCCCAGCGCCTTATTCTCTGCGGAGGTCACGTCTCCACCGATACGGCTATTGCCGCCGCTCCAGTCGCCGTGATGGATCAACACCTTAAAGACCTTCATGGTCTTGAGCGTGTCCCCGATCTTGGCCTTGACGGTCAGGCGCATGAAGCAGGGCTTATCGAGGTACGGCACTTGCGCGAGATCGCAGAGAAATTGGGTGTCGGTACACTGGTTTTGAAACTCGTGGTAGTGGTTGCCTTCGGCAAGGCCTAAGAGTTTGTGGCTGATTCGCTTGAGGTAGTTGGTGTAGAACTTGATGGCTTCCGACTTGACCATGCTATCCAGTTCGCGGAAAGAATTGTCATCGGCCACGTAGGCCTTAAGATAGGTGCGGGCAGTCGTCCGAAGGAAATTCGCATAATCGCCCAAGCCAATCGCGTAGCAATTGTGGGTACTGGAAATCTCATCGACGCATTGCCGCCAGAGCGGTTCTCGAAACCCTGGGTCGTCACGATGGACGCAGCCAAACGGGATGATGGTCAATGGAGAGTTCGGGTTATCCAGTATGACTTCCGTGTCCAATACTTTCATGTGTTGCCGTGCGGCGCATCCTCCTGTATGTGCGTGGGGAGTCCGGTAGGAGTCGAACCTACACCTTCGGTTTTGGAGACCGACATGCTACCATTGACACCACGGAACTCGTATATGCACGTATTTCGCCTCTAGCGTAAGTGGGCGGATTTGTCAAGGGCGCTTAACTCCCGCACAATCCCACGTAGGCCTGTTCAATGCTCGCCCCGAATCCGCCTTGAATCTCGCCGAATCGGTTGTGATAGATGCCTAAGTGCGTAGTTGTGTCCTCTAGGAAATAGGGCCTCCCCCAAAACTGCTGCCCGTTATTCGCCACACACTCCCGCTGCCAGGTGCGCCACAGATGCGGCGTCCCGTGTTTGTCCTGACAATGCCATGACGAAACGAGGTAGTCCTGCTGGCCCACCCGCATGACCTCCGCTTTCATGGCATCACACCCCGTTGAGAGGTTGAGAAACAGCGCGGCCATGATCGCGATCAAATCCATTAGGCTGCCGGTGGCTCCTGGTGCGCGGTCGGTTCGTCAGCCATGACGACCGGCTCCGGCTTATTATGATAGAAACCTTTAATGACTGATACCCATGACCCAATGAGGCCAGCCCACCAGACCGGGCTTTCAAGATCGACCCCTGCCTGCACATAGGTCAGCCCCGCAATGAGGCACGCGACCACTAGCCCGGCCACTGTGCTGCGTGTGTCTTTGCTCATCGTGCCTCCTCAATGGTCAAGTTCAAACATCGTTGCTGTTGCTTCCGCCGCACCACCAAATCCCATTGATTCTCGGCTGAGTTGTAGCATTGCACCACGGCAATCTTGAGCAGGTCGCTATGCTGCTTCTTCATGTCGGCCTGCGCAGCGAGGACGCTATCAATCCGCGTATTCAGGCCGGATGGAATCGTGACCACCACCACGGTTAGCAAAACGCCAGCGGCCCACATGATCCATTGGGTCGGCGTCGTGTCTTTGCCGGGGATGGTCATTTATCCACCTCCAGGTGCCCAGGGTCCCACCCCACTTTCACGGTGTAGTCAGCAGGCTCCACGCCGAACCGTCCACCCCATCGCCCGCCCAGCTTTTCCCAGTGCTCGCCCATCTCGCGGTACTGCTCGCCTTTATTGGATGGTTGGCCGTCTACCCACAAGATGATGTCTTGTGCGCATCGGTTGTTATGCGTACTCACATGCACCTTGCTGCGCCCATTGGCCCGCAAGAGTTCCTGGTACGTCACGCCCGTGGAGCAGTGCGGACACGCCAACTCATCCGTACTGCGCCAGGCATCCCCGAGTGTCCACGTCAAGCCCTGCGCTTTCATCCAGGCGAATTGATCGGCCAGCATGTGCGCGAACCGTTGCTGTCTGGCTGAGAGGCTCATTAGTTGTTACTCCCTGCCGAGACATAGGCCGTCGTTCCGTTCGGCGTGTAGACCGTATAGATGTCGGTATCGCCAGGCGTAAGGTTGGCACTGCCAGGGCAGATGAGATTCGCCCCGTCCACCAGTGTGGTGTTGCTGTTCGTGAAGCGAATCCGGTAGGACTCGCCGCGTTGCATGTTGTCGAATTGCGTGATGCTCGTTGCGCCGGTATTGCTCGCGATAAAATCATTCCCCATTGCTAGGCTCGGCGTGGTGTCCAGGTCGGTGAACGTGACCGGCCAACCAGGGGTAGCCGTGTCCGCCTCCACAAGATTCTCTGTCTTGAGCCGCTTGACGCTGGCCCCAATGGTGTTGGCGGACCAGATTGTGCGCCCGTTGCTCGCGTTGCCATCGGCGTAAATGTCCCGCAAGGTCATCAGCGAAATGGTCCCGCTGGAGGTGGCCCCGATCAGGGCGTAAGACCCCGCGCTGGCTCCGGACCAATCAAACGCCGTTACGCCGTCCAGCGTGACACGGCTGATTGTGGCCCCTGCGGCCATCGAAAAATGAAAGCCCTGGTATTCCGTGTTATTCAGCGTCGTCGTCCGGCATGACACGGTGCGGATGCGCGACGTATCGGACGCTGAGACGTAGACCAATCCCTGAATGCTGGCGCTGCCGGTTACGTTTTTGAAGCTCAGCCGTCCCGTCTCGATGGATTCCAGCACTTCGGTGCCGAACGTGCTGAACAAGACGCCGTTCTCGCAGTCCTGGATGTCGGCGTTGGCGATACTCCAGGTGCTATACGGCACCGCTGAACCGCCCGCCCCATCACCCACGCACTTAATCGCTTGCGAGCCTGCCAGGTCGGCGTTGCGGACTCGCAGGGTTCCCTCAAACTTCATGTTCTTCACGCCGAAACAGTAGATAGCGTGGTCGCCGACGCTGTTTTGATCGGCGTCGATATTCAACATCGTGCCCATATTGACCCGATGCATGTAGAAGCAGCTGGCCGTCGAGGCCCCAGAGCCGGAAATCGTCGCTTTACAGTTCCGGTATTCGGCCACGTCAATCTTGTAACTCGCCCCGCCGTCGCAATAGGGGCCGATGTTCCAGCCGGTGAACGTGCAATGCTCCACAATCAGCCGCGTCCCTGTGCTGCCTGCGCTCGCAAGATCCAGGTTGATGGCCTTCATGCTATGGTTCGACGCCAGCGGCGTTTCAACTTGCATGGTCAGGTGGCTCACGGTCAGGCTTTCCGTGGTGTCAATGCCATGCTGCAACGATGAGCCGGTGCCGGTCATGTTCAGGACCGTCACGCCTTCGCCATGCCCGCGCAGCGTGATCGGCTTGGTAAAAGTGAGCGTATCGGAGAAATCATAGGTGCCTGCGGGCAGGTCGATCACGCCGCCCGCCGCTGGCAAGGAATCGTGAGCCGCCTGGAGGGCGGCGGTACTGTCGCCTGTGCCGGTATAATCCGCGCCCCATTGGTCAGGAATGACGGCTGACAAGTTGGCCCCATCGAACGTGCCGGAGCCGGTGAACCGCTGGCGGCGGATGTCATCGACCAGGAACGAGGCCGCGTTATAGGTCACGGTCACGCCGCTGGAAATCGCCAGCCCGCCCGCGCCCACAAAGAAAAATGTGATGTTATCCGTCACGGTGATATTGCCGGTCACGCTGATGGACTCGCTAATGAGCAGGCAGACTTTCGTGCTGCCGCCGATGGAACTGACGGCGCTGGACAGGCTGTTGCCGTACAGGGCAATGTTCTTGAAGTTGGCGGCATAGTGGTAAAGTTCTTGCTCCCACGCCACGGAACCGCCGCTATCCACGACTAGGTGGTCGTAGTTTCCTCCACCGGCTGGCACGTCATCAGGAACGAGCGTCGGTGTGCCAAGGGCCAATTGGTTGCCACTCCATCGGAGGTACTGCCCATCGCCAGGGGCGGGCAAGGTCAAGGCCGAGAATCCGCCAGAGTCGCCCACCGGCAGGACCGGCGCACGGTTCACGCGTTCGGTGAGTTGCTGCACCAGGCGCGTCAGCTTATCAACGGACTCTTCCAGGGAGGCCGCTGGTAAGGTCGCCGCCACCTGGAAATCGTGGGTCTGCGTTTCTGACTCTGCGCCTAACAGGATGATGTCCGCAGACAGGGCCGGATAGTTGCCGGTCGTGAAGGTGATGGTTCCGCCCGATTCGTTGCCGACCCCGCTCACGGTGTAATGCGTGGTCAGCGTTTTCAGGTTCCCATCGACATACACGGCTAGGTCAGTATCGTTCAGGATCATGAACTGGTAGGAGAACGGCCCCGCTCCCCCGGTCCCGACAATGTCATGACGGCGCTGCGTGTTGGTGATCATCGGCTCAATCCTCCTGGTGCGGTTCCGGCAAAGGCTCCGGCTTTCTTGGTTTCTCGTTCACGCAGTTTCGCGTCAAGGTCCGCGTCCTCTTGCCGCAGTTGGAACTTGGCAAGGTCGCGGTAGTTGTTCACCCACATTTTTAGTAACGTGATTTTCCCACCGTCCGCAGGGTCGTCGGTGCCATGCTTGTAGAGATCTGAGGCGATCACTTCTTCGAGCTTCTCGCGCAGGCTTGGCATCCCCTGCGGATGCGCGGCCAAGATCTGATAGCGGTCGTATTGCTTCGGCGTCAGCGGCACACGGTCAATCTGTTTCGAGGGCAAGGTGATCGGCGCTTGCAGCCGGTCGAGTTCCGCCGCCACCTTGTCATCCTTCATGGTCGAGCTATAGAACGGGCTCAACAGGTCAGGCCCTAACCCGCCTTCCAGCAGGACCGGCTCACCCCAGAGATTCCGATGGGGCGGCAAGTCGGACGAGTAGCCAGGAATCTTGGCCTTGAAGGCGTCCATGATGCTGTTGACTTCGCGCATCACAGGGTCAACATTCTTCGCCGTCTGCCCCAACGCCGAGCTATAGGGCAGGATGGTGGGGAGTTCCTTTTCAAGGAAACTATTGACCTGCTTGACCTCTTGCGAAGTCACCGCGTTGAGCGTCCCGGCCAAGCCCTTCACGAACGTCTTTTGCGCCACGTTGCGGGAAATCGCCACGGTCAAGGCGCTCGCCAGCTTCGCCGCGTCCGCCTCAGACAGTTGCCCCATGATGTCTGCCGCATCAGCCGCCAGGCCGAAGAGGGAGCCTAGTGGTTCAATGCGGGCGTAGGAGATATATTCATTGCCGATCTTGAAGCTGTACGGCTTCCAGCCCGTTTGCATCTTGATTTGTCGCAGCGTCTTATCCTTCGGCCCGCCTCCGGTAATCAGGCCATTCGCGGCCAGCGTGCTCATATAGGCCATCGTCATGGAGCCAAGCCCGATCTTCGCCAGGGCTAAGGCGCGGCGTTCCCCGCCTGCGGCAATCTCTTCCCGTACCGCACGCGAGGCCAGGGCTAAGGGGGTCCGCTCGCCGGCAAACTTGAAAATGTTGGTAGGGGTGCGCACGAAGGGCAGCACGATACGGCCAATCGGCGTTGACGCCAGCGCCTGCACCTTCTGGCCTGTTTCGCCTAAATCCCGCGTGAAGGTGGTATAGGCGGCAAATTCTTGCGCGGCCTCCTTGATCGACTCAGGCGGATTGTCAAGGATATTCTTTTCAATCTCTCGCGCCTTCTGCGCAGCGGCTTTGCCGGTCAGCGACATTTCATTGATCTCGCGGAAGGCCTGCCGCTTCGCCAGGGCGCGGAGTTCGGCGCGGAAGGCGATGGCCTTGAAGAAGTCATCCCCCGCCATGAGGAATCGGCCAGGCAAGCGCACGGCTGCGCCGAGGAAATCCACGGCCCGCCCTGTCATGCCGGTCACTTCCAGCGCATCCGCCGTGATGGCCCTGCGCGGCATTTCGAGCTTAGCCTGTCCGAACTGTGGCTGTTCTTCCTTGAACGCTTTCCAGGCTAAGCGCCAGGCATCGCCCATTGATTCGACCACCCCGCCCAACATGGCGGCGGCTTCACCAGGGCGCACCGCTTTCGGGTTCAGCATGGAGGCCACGGCCCGTTCGGGAATGTTCCACGCCAGGGTTGCCGCGTTGCTGATAATGTTCGTGCTGTGCGTGATGGGGCCGGAGAGCAGGCCGTTGATCCAGACTTCCATCATCATATCGCCCCAGGTCGGCTTGACGGCCTCCTTCGCAAACTTCATCATGGCTTCTTCGTTGGGCAGATCCATGACCATCTGCGCGAGTTGCGCGGGCGATACCATGCCAGGTTGTGCCGCCCCGCCGCGTGCGCCTTCAAACCCACCCATGGCCGACTTCTCTTCCACGCCACGAAAGAATTTGTACATCTCCTGAATGTATTGGTCTTGGATCGAAAACTCAGGATCTTTGCCGTCCGGCTTCACGCCCGTTTTGAGCGTGGGATATTTCTGGTTGAACAGGCGGAACGTGCGCCCACCTTCAGCGAAGGTGCCAATGATGCGCGTGGTGGCGATGCCCGCCTCCGCAAAGGCTTGCGCGAACTCGTCAAAGGCTTGCGGGTCGGCTCGCTCTAGGTACGCCTTGGCGCTTGCCTTCATCTTGTCGGCAGAGGCCTTAAATACGTCCCTCGCGGCCACTTGAATTTCAGGGGCGAGAATGCTGCCTGGCTTCAGGTCGAGTAGGTCTTGAAGCGTAAAGCCTGATTCTCCAGCCAACTTCCGCACCGCCTCATCGGACAGCACCGGCCCGCGCCGTTGCTTGGTCAGTTCGTCCTTGAAGCCTTCTACCTTAATGGTGAAGTCAGACTTGGCCTGTTCGCGGCGGGAGATCGTGGCGAGGGCCTTAGGTGAAATCGGTTCTTCTGCGGCTCCACCGATGTTGACAGGTGGCACATCGGGCGGTTTGCCTGCGCCACCCCCACCCAGCGGCACCGAACCGCGTTCGGATTTGAGGATGTCGCCCGCCTTGCGAAACTCCTGAATGATCGCCTCTCTGTTCTTGGTCAGCCCTTCGACTGCCGCCTTGCCGACCATCTTCCCGCTTTTGTACATCGCGCCAACGGCAGGCAAGACCGCGATTGCCGTCTCGAATCCGGCCTGTAAATCGGTCGAGTCGTCGCTCGGCAACCCGCCCATAAATTCTACGAAGGCCTGTCCGACCGTCGCGGCGGCTTCCTCATCCATGCCAAGCGCAATCGCTGCCGTCTCGAATCCAGGTCGAGCCGCTTCCGCTAAGGCTTTGCCGCCTTTGCCCAGCGCCTTCATGCCCGCTTCGCCGCTCGCCACCTCTTGCATGTGGGCTGAGAATTGCTGCTTGACCGCCGCCACTTCCGGCGTGTCTACAGTGATGGTCTTGCGTTGAGGAATACTGTATTTCCCCAGATCCTCTTCAGATCGCTTACGAGCAGCTGCTTCAGCTTCCTGCATTGAATCGAAGGTTGGCATCTTGCGGCCAGTTTCAGGATCGACCATTCCATTTTTCTTGATGATAGCTACGGCTTCCTCGTCACTTACTTCTTTGCCTCCGTACATAGTAGGGATGTTTGTCCACTTGCCGTCAATTTGCAGTGTAGTCGTACGTTCCGTAGAAACGGAGCCGTCAGGGTTCTTGACGATTGGTCGTCCTTCATCAGTTTTTCCTATGATTTCGGTACCGAGTTCGCCCAGTCCTTTTTGCTCCGGTGGCAGCGTGGCGTCAGGGGCCAGCGTGACAGGGGCTTGTGGTGGTGATGCTGGCTCAGGCTTCTCGGCATCCGGCTTGACGCCGACACCCACACCCATCCGCACATCCGCGCCCTCTTGCGTCGGCTCCATAAACAACATGCGGTTTTGCCAGTCCCGCATCGTTTGCCGCGTCTGCATATACCCCTGGTCGAGATCGTCAGCCATTACTCGTCACTCCCTTGGAACAGTGAAGATCCAAACTGCTGGATGCGCTCCATCATGGACGGCTGCGGCGGCACGTAGCTTTTGATGAACTGTTCGCGAAGCCGCATCCCGATGTCCTGCTGCGTCTGGTCGCGCATGGCCTTCGCCGCTGCTTTTGACAGCGCCCCAGACTGCACACCCGCCTCAATCCTCGCGTCGTCCAGCTTGAGCTTGTCGCCTTCCTGCATCCCGACTTCCTTACGCTGCTTCAGGATCGGCTCAAAAATCTTCAGCGTTTCCTCGCGGATCTGCCACGGGTTGGCGTTCGGGTCCTGCGCCAACCGTTTGTAGAAATACTCATCCGCGTTCTTCTTCGTTTCCTCTGAGAGCGCGTCAAACTTATCCATAATGCCTGTCGTTGTCAGCGCCGACATCACGTTTTTGTGCGCCCGCTGCACATCGTCGTTGTAGGATTTCTTCTCTTCGCTCTGTAAATGCCCTTGCGCCTCACTGATCTGTGACATGATCGCCTGCGCGTCCGTGGCCAGCATCTGCCCCGATGTCACTTGGTCAGTGAGATCGTTCTCAATGGCCGACAAGTCGCCGTCTCCGAACTTCGCCCGGTTGACTTGCTTCTGAAACTCAAACCGCGCTAGGCCGCTGGACTTTTTGAGCGCCGGATTATCGGCGTCCTGCTTGGCTAAATGCTCAGCCGTGGAACGGATCTTGTCGGCCTGCTCCACCGTTAAGCCTTGGTTCGCCATCATTTCCGGCAAGGCTTCCACTGCCTTTGGATCACGCTGCAAGACCTGCGAATAGAGCCCGCGATAGTTCTGTTCCTGCGTGGCTTTGATCGCCTCTTCGTGTGCCTTGTTCATCGCGTCACGTTGGCGCTGTGAGCGGTCCAGCGTGCCGTAGGCCATTTGTCGGTAGGTGTCCAGCTTGGTGGGGTCCATGCCTTCCGGCAAGTGCGCCCCCTTGGTCCGATAGTCGCTTTCCAATTGCAGGATCTTCGTGGGGTCCAATTGAGCAACGGTCTGCCAGTATTTATTGCCGACATCGGCCTGCCAATTCTGTTTCAGCTTCGCCACTTCGGTTGGAGGCAGCAGCCCGTTCACCTTGGCGTTGTCGATTAGATCCAGCCCGCGCTGCATCGAATCTTCGCGCATGAGATTATGCGGGTCTGCGGCTTGCTTGCCGAGAATGTCTAGGGATGTAGACAGGTCGGCCTTGCCCTTATCGACCTTCAGCCCGAAGGTATAGTCCTTGAATTCAGCCGTCGCCTTATACGCATGAGGCCGCAAGTATTGCTCAACCAGTGCCTTGGCTTTCGGCCCATACGAATCCTCGGCGGTCTGAATGGCCTTATCAATCCGGTTCCGCAGTTGCAGTTGCACCGCGTCGTCAGGCATGACCTCAATTTCTTCGTCGTCCTGGTTCCTGATCTTGGCCCGCCAGAGCGACGGCGAGCGGTCCGTCTGCTTGCTCAATTGGTCCTTGAGCCCGCGCACATCGTCGTCAATCCCCTGTTGCGCCTCTAACGCTAAGAGGTTGGCCCCTTGCTGCTGATTCAGTTCGTCCAGGTGCTTCGCTTCGGCCTCGCGTTGCCGTTCAGCGGCCAGGGCGCTATGCATCAGGAAGTTGGCCGACTGGCTCACGTTCATGAGCCCCGCCCCGACCTGCTGCGCCCCGCGCCCCATGTTGGATGGCGCGTTGATGCTGCCGACGTTGCCGGTGCTGATCGACCGTTGACTGACGGCTGTCGGTACTTTCGGCATTATTTCTTCCTTATGCTGGGGCCAAGGGCGCTGGTAGCGCCACCGGACAGGCCGGAGAGCATGGAGCCAATCGCGCCCATCGTGGCCTCACGTCTGGCAATCTTGGCCCCGTACCTGGTGAGTTGCGCTTGCCGGTCGGCCACGAACTTGCCTTGCCGCCCTGAAAATTCCGTCTTGAGCGCGTCGAGTTCGATCTGCCGCGCCGACTCCCTCGCCACGTCCAAGGCGCTGCCGGTATTCGTCACCAAGCCAGAGGCCGCCGTGATATTCGTTTGTTCGGCCAGCAGCTTGTTACCCTGAAAACGAACCTGCTTCGCGTCCTCATAGGCTGAGAACTGCGTGAGCCGCCCTTGCTCTTGCATGGCGTCGGCTTCAACCGCAGCGGCCTTGCCCTGTGCGTCAGCCGCCTGCAGCTGCCCGACTGCGGAGAGGGCTCCGCCACCCAGGGAAGCCCCTGCCCCGATCATTGCTAGCGCGGAAACTGGATCGGCCATCGTGCCCCCTTCGGAAACCAAACATACCGCCGCATCGTTTCACCGTGATGCCCCATGAGCGGGCAGAGACATTCCACGGCAAACCCTAAATGCTCTAGCCATCGGCAGGCCGCGTCCGCTTGATCGACGGCCATCGCCTGCACACGCAACATGTCGTAGGCCCCGGCAAAGTTGTGAAGAATCCGCTTCGTAGCCCGGTGCAGCCAGTACGGATACAGCAAGGCTTCCCGATGCAGGTACGTCCACGCTTCTGCCGTGTGGCCGTTCAGCTTGGTCAGGCCACAGATTGCGACCACATGCCCGTTGACTCTGCCGGTCCAGATCGTGGAGCGAGCCAGAATGGCCGAAAGATCCATGTAGGCCCCATCAGGCAACCAGTCGATCCCGTTGAGATCGTCCAGCTTGAATGGCGTGACCGTCTTAGTTGTTACCTGTGTCGAATGTGGCAAAGACACCAATCACCTTCGCGGGTAAGGGTTCAGTTTGTTGAATCCGAATCGTGCCGTTGGTCCGATGCCCGATATCCTTGATCTGCTGCAAGCCCGTCACGTAGGGCGGGCCGGTGTCCATGTAATCCCGAGGCGTGCGTGTCACCAGTTGCTTCCCGTTCACCTTGAGGGAGTTGGTTTGGATGATGTACACCCATAGTGTGGGCGTCGATTTCAGCAAACCTTGGCTAGATCCGTCCGGCCCTCTGATCTCAGGGGCCACGGTTTCGCAATCGCTATCGAAGTCCAGCCCGACTTCCACGAACGCATAGGAGGCCCCCAGCGCGAGGTCGCTACTCGTCACGGTCTGCGGCGTGAGCGTGCCGCCGTGCGCGACAATCTCCACGGTCTTCCCGAGCAGATGCGCGACGGAGGCCGCTGCGACGGCGCTAATCGCGGGAGGCCCTTCATAGGTCAGGGCGCTGTCGGTGTTTACCGTGGTGTCAAAGTATTCGATATAGCGCACGTCCGCCCCGTTGATGGTCCGCTTGACAACCACCCACGTTTGATCGGTGGTTTCCGTGGGGATGGTCGCCACGGACTCGAAGCTGCCTTGCGTGGTATGGCGACTCCACGCGATCACGTCTTGTTCTGGGAAGTAGGTCAGCGCCAGCAAGACGCCATCGGAGCGCACGGCCCACACGGTTTGATTCGGGTCTTGCTGGTACGCCCACTGCGTAATGGTGGCCTGGTCGCTGGTGATATGCCGCGCCAAGACGGTGCGATCTGAGCGAATGTCGTTCGTCGCGTCCGCTTCGTAATCCAGTTCACGGACCCGCTTCCCGCCGCGTTGCACGTAGAGCAGCTTCCCGCCGATCTTCAGCGGGTGAATATCAGCCGACCCATAGGCGTTGACTTCCTTGACATAGGGCAGGTTGTCAGGGGCGAATGGGGTGTTGTCCGTGGTCTGTAAGGCATAAATCGCGCCGTTGGTCGCAGCAAACCAGGTCACGCCTTTTTCCATCCACAAGACGGAGTTGACGCGCCCTGAATCCACCTCAAAGGAAATGGCGCGGTCCGCATCGGCCCCGCCCTTGAACGACTCAAAGCCCCCCGGCTCTGACATGTCGATACGGGCCGGATGGCCGGAGGCACCCGAGATGGCGGTTCGCTGCTCAATAAAGGCAATGGCTCGCGGGTAGCCTTGCACGCCACTGTAGGCCCCTTCAGACCAATAGCTGGTGCCGCTGCTGGCATTGGCCGGGAGATGTTGCCGGACAATCGCGGTCACGGATCGCGGGGTGTTGTAGGTCAGGATTTCCACATAGCCAGACCCGTCATTGATGTACACCCAATCATTGCCGCCGTCCGAAGATGTCCCGCGCAAGTGTACGGGCGGTTTCGTGCCGGTCGTCCCGATCGAAGTCATTTCGTAGACATGGCCGTTGTAGGTCCGGCGAATGCCGAGCGTGGTCAAGGCGGTACTTGCGGCCCAGGCGGATTCCGATGCCGAGCCTTCCGCATCGCTGATTTCCCACAGCGCCCCCGCGTGCCCTGGAGCCCAGGTATCGCGGTTCGCCGTGAGTGTCACTTGTGCGCCGGTATGCAAGGGCTTGAGGCAGGACACGTCATCAATCGTATGCGCAGAAGAGGCCGTGGAATTTGAGAAATAGATGAACGCAGCTGAACCAGTTGCGGTAAAGGAAATGGACCGCGCCCCAGTGGCATGGGCCGCAGAGGCCACCAAGTCTTGCGCTTGCGACGAGGTGCCGGCCCGCGCATTGACCGAGCCCACGCCGACCGTGAAACTCACCGTGTAGACCAGGCCCACCGTCGTCGGGAACGAGGTTTCCCCTGCGCCAATGTCGGCCCCGCCTGCATGGGTCAGCGTGCCCTTGCCAGCGGCCGAGGTAAAGGTGCCAGCCCCCACAGAGAGATCCGTCCACCCCACCACATCCGTGCCGAATGTTCCGTTCGTGACGAGTTCACCGCCGCTCGCGGTAATGACCCAATCGGGGTTACTGTTCTGATCGAGAAACGGTCCTTCAGTGTCCACTACTTCCGTCAGCGTCCAATCCGTGTGGCTGGTGCGGGAGAGCTTCTGTCGCTTGTAGCCTGGATGCGTGAGGTACAGCACATCGGCCCGTTGCTGATACTTGAGGCGCGGGAGGTCGCTTTCCGTGTAGGACGTGCCGACTTGCACCGGATTGCCATCCACGTCCACGATCTGTCCGCCGTCTTTATAGAAGCGGATATAGCCTACCCCGAACTCCAAGATGTAGGCTTGCAAGGTTGAGAAGATAAAGGGAATCAGCCGCGCCGTGGTGGATGCGTGCTTCGCTGCCGCCACAAACCGCGTGCCCGGTCTCCGCATGATGCCGCCCTCGATCAGCGGCAACCAATTGAGCATGGTCTTGCAGCCGTTCTGGTACTTCGCCAGATCCACACGGGCGTGCAGTTCTTCGGAGATCTCGCCGCTGCTAAAGTTGTTCAGTGCGACCGTTGAGCGAACCGCCACGCCTAGAGCCTCACATCATCGGTTAAGGTGGTCGAAATCACTTCGCTGGTCGATTGCTCTTGGCCGTCCATCATCTTGGAGACGGACAGTTGCCCCTGGTACGCAGCCATGAGGCCCTGCGCCTTCCCTTGATGCTGCGTGAGGGTCAAGGCCAGTTCCGCCGCCATGCGCTTGGACATGGCGAACGAGAGCCATGAGCCGTAGCGAGAGACGTTCGTTTGCCGGAAGATGTATTCCACGGCCAGCGTGGGCGCATTGGAGAGGACCACCTTGCTCTGTCCGTCCGTGCCAATGCTCACCTTCCACGCGTACTGGTCGTCATCGGTGAAGAGAATCCGCAGGCCGTCCGATGGGTAGACGTATTGATACGACCATCCAAAAATGGGCGTACCCGAGAGTTGCGCCAGCGTGACTTGTTTTGTGCAGCCGTTCCACGGATGCTGCGCGAGCACTTCATCGCGGATCTGCGTAAAGACCGCGTTCGCGGCTCGCGCCACGTCGCTATCATCGGTCAGGCTCAAGATGGGGAGTTCCCCCAGCAGGATCAGGCCGGTATTGACGATGCCGGTTTCTGAGCTAGCGGCCATAGAATCGGTACTCCTTGATCACGGGATTCTGACGGTCCTTGACCACACGGGTAATCGTCACGGTTCCTAGCACCGCAGGCTCCGGCAGTTCTGCCGGTGGATCGGTCGGCGGCGGCGTAATCACCGGGGGCGGATCTATGGGGTCCGGCGTCACCGGAGGGTCAGGAGGCGGATCAGGCGTCGGGTCAGGGTCAGGCGGCGGCGGCACTGGCGAGGCCGATGTCGTCAGCAGTGCGCCGCTCGATGGGCCAAGCGCCCCCGTCCCATCGACCGCATGCACCCACCAGTCATATTGAGACGAGGCCTCGGTGGTTTTGGTAATGCTGGTGCCTGCCTGCGTGACATAGGCTAAGAGTTCGGAGGTCGGTTCATACGGGTTGCCGACCTTATGAATCCGCACGGCGTAGTTCGCCGCGCCAGGCACCGCATTCCATGAGAAAGTGGTCGAGCCATAGGGGATGGTGACATTCCCAGGCGAGAGGTTGGTTGGAGCCACTAAGGGTGGCGGGTCGCCACCGCCAGATGGAACGCCTTGGGCACTGCTGATGTAGGAATGGTCAAAATACAGATAGCTCTCGCGCGACTTCACGCTCCCGGTTCCACCCCAGACGGTAATGTGCGAAACCGAATCCACGGTGATCCGGTCAGTGTTCATGTTCGTCACGTTGATGGTCAGCACATTATTGACCCAGACTTTGCAAATCCCGTTGCGTGATGTGTTGGTCGTGCTTTGCTTGAAATACCATTCGATCTTGGCCCACTGTCCCGCCGCAAAGGTGCTGTTTACCGTGGGGTCCATGCGAATCGTGCCAACGGGGCCACCACCGAACATGTGGGAATTGTCGATATTCGTTTGCTGATAGTTGGCATTGATGTAGTACGGGTTATTCCCGGCCAGGCCGAGAAACAGTTGGTTCATGTGTGGAGTGCCGGCCAGCGTGGTATGCATCCAGGCGATCTTGGTCAAGACGGGGTGCTGTTCCCAGTTGGCGTCGGTCTTGATCCAGAAGCCCAAGAAACATTGATCGTAAGACGCCCCAAAGCTGTAGAAGTTTCCACCGCCGCCGCCATTCCCGCCGACCAGTCCTTGCGGGAACCGTTGCCGAAGGACGTTGGTGGGCGACAAGGGCGCGGTGGCGTCAGAGACAATAGTGGTTTGCCAGCCGGCCGTGTCGTACACGTCCGTCCAACCGTTCCCGACAATCGCATTGTGCGGCTGATCGTTGATGAGGTTCGAGCCGGTCGGTTCATTGGGAAAGGCTGTAGACATCGGCCCTCCAGGCTGTGGCCCCTCCGGTCAGGGAGGGGCCGTCAGGTGTTACGTGCCCACGCAAATCAGTTTCACCACGTCGTTCGCATCCGTCGAGGCAATCAACGTGGGGTCGGTGCCGTTCGTGGTCCAGGCGTAGAGGTCGATGTTGGCCCCGTTCACCACATAGGTAAACGCGGTCACTTCATCGCCGGGGGCCGTGGAACGCAGATTCATTTCAGAGCAGGCCGTCACTGCCGTCAGGCCGTGCGCCACACTGGAGGGGTTGGTGCCGTCCAAGGTCACGGACAGGCCCACCACTTTCAGCCCCGCCGAGCCGGTCACGCAGTCCACCCAGCCGGGAGCCGAGCCCGTGCCGTTGGTCTTGAGGCATTGGCCCGATGTGCCGGGGGCCAGGTCTTTCAGGTAGTTGCTATCTTCGGCGTAAATGACGCTGTTCGCCGAGGGGCCTTGCGGGACATGCAACGTCCAGCCGACCAGCCCCGCAAACAACATCACCGCGCCGAACAGCGCGAACATGGCTTGATACCGCTTCATAGGTCCTCCTACTGAACGAGGCGTGGTTGCCCGGCTCCAGCGTCCTGCACGCGGTAGCCGTACCGGAGGAAGATGCGCTTCGCGATGTTCGCCGCTTCGCGTCGTTCCCCGGCGTGCTCCGCCTCATCGTGCCGTTTCACCAGGTCCACTAATTGTCGTTCGTGATAGTGATTCATCGCGCTCCGGTGGGGCGAGGCCGAAGCCCCGCCCCGGTTCGGTTACTCGTTCGATGCGTAACAGATCCACCCTTCGACCACCGCATTGAGCGGCCAGGTGCCACCCGTGACCAAGGCCTTCACGTCAATCGGAGCCTTGGAATCATAGATGTACATGGGCAGGTCGTCGGCATTGGTGCCAGTGCCGAGAATCACACCCTTGAGGTTGGCTGAGGACACGTCCCGCCCATCCTCGAAGATGTCCGCCCCGGCGCTCACGGCGTCGCCGTCGCGCTCCGTATAGGCCGCGTAGCCGATGTCCATGACGCGGGACGACCCGAAGGCCGTCCAGCGAATCAAGGACAACTGCTTGAAGATCACGCCCTGTCCGGCAGGAATCCGGCACAAGGTCACGCTGGACCCGTCATCCCCGGCAACAGACTGCGTATGCTTGAAATACTGCACCCGCAGTTTGGCTCCGGAGAAATACGCCGGGTTCATCGTCGGCGGGGTCGCGTCCTGGTTGGTCACCTGATCTGATTTTTCTGTGGTAATCGACATGTCTCAATCCTCCTTGTTGCGTCCGTGATTACTGCCAAGCAACCTGCACAACGCCCTCTTCCATGATGCGTGTGGCCCCAAACGAGGTAGACGCATACACTTGGGTCAGGTAGTGCTTGGTCGGCAGTTCATCAATGCGGGTCGAGATCTCCTGCGCCATCGCAATGCCGATTGAGTCCCGGTGGCAAGCCACCCCGTAATGGGTGGACGATTCCGCCGCGAAGTTGTACAGAATCCATTCGAATCCCATAAACGAGTTCATCTGTCCCGTGGTCAGCAACCGCACCGCGTTGTAGTCGGCGCTGGTCAATTGCTGGATGTTCAGCAAGTCGCTGAGCCCGTTGGAGTTGATGATGAAATACCGATCATCCATCGGCACTTCGTTCTCGTTGAGGGTTTCGTGCGAGGTCAGGATCTTCGCCAGGGTCAGGCCGGTCGAACCATGCGCGATGGTTTCGGTCAAGGCCTGCGAGCCGGTGCCGGTTTCGCCGGTCAGCGCGGTCCCGCGAATGTTGGTATAGATCACGCTGTCGAGCTTCCGGCCCAGCGCGGACGCCGCATTCTGCGAATACGGGCTCTGCGGGTCGATCAGCATCTTGAGCTTATCTTCTTTGTCGATGTAGTCGTTCCAGTAGTAGTCGGCCAGCACGACCATGCGCCGTGAATGGATGGAATCGACAATGCTCTGCTCACTGTGGCGGACCGTTTTCTGGAGCGCCTCAGAGGGAGCCAATCGCTCGAAAAACGCCTGCTTGCCAACCACGTATTCAACACGCCCGATCTTCCGCAGCTTCGACGCCTTCTGCTGGTAGATCATGTTGACGTTGGCTTTGTATTGCTGTGTTCTCGCTTCTGTGATGGAATTCGCCATGAGACAACCTCCTGTGTCCGTTCACTGGTCTACGTGTGATCGGCGGGGTTGCCCCACGAAGGTGGGACCGCTGCCTAGCTCCAATCGTGGAGCCTATCGGACGGCTTGCCCGTCAGCATCCGGCCCTTACGGGTTCCCGGCCTTACAGCACACTGAACGCGGCTTTTTTATTCAGGGGGTTCGCTTTCTCTTCAAAGAGTCGGCGCACCTTGTCCACCGCCGCTTGATGTCCGGGGAGGCGGTCGTCCATGTACTCTTTCGAGCCCATGAGCGTCCGGATTTCATCGTCGGTCTGTTCGTCCGTCCGATGATTGTCCACCCCGTCTACATACTTATCCTCACCCGTCTCTGAGACGATGCGAGCCACCACGCGCACAAAGTCAGGGTTCGACCCGAACCCGCTTGCGTTGATCGCGTCAAGTAATCGCTCCGATCCTTCCGCCCCTAGCTCAGCGAGGGCCAATTGCTTGAATCCGTTTTCAGCCATGACGGCATTGCGCTTGGCGTTGACGCCCCAATGCTCTTGCAGGGCTTGCGCCCCCTTCTGATTCAATTCCTCGATATTGGGCAGTCCGGTTTTCAGGTGCTCCCCGTACATGGTCAACAGGCCATTCAATTGCGTGCTATTCAGCCCGAGCTTGTGCGCCGTCTGCTTAAACATGCCTACAGCGTTGTCATCCCACGTGACCCCGTTCACCTCCGGCAACTTCAGGTCGTACTTGTCCGGCGACTCAGGACGCCCCAGCTTGGCGTAGACATCATTCAGCTTTTTCTCGCGGTCCTGTGGCGCATCCTTCTCGCCCGGCAAGCGGATGGACCCGCCGATAAACTTTTGCGCCTCAGCGTAGGTCTTGAGGACATCCCCAAAGCCCTTGCCCTTCAGCGGTTCCCAGAACTTTTCGGTGGCGTACTCTTGCGGGATATGCGCCGTCCAGTCGTTTTGACTGCCTGCGGGAGCAACGCTGCCAGATTCGCCCGCGCCACTAACGCCTTGATCGCCTGCACCTTGGGTAACTTCATCGCCCATTCCTTACTCCTGTTCGTTGCCGGTCACAGATTGTGCGTCTGGTTGCAGCCGCATCCGGTGCCGGATCGTGAGAATGACGTGCCGTTGCCCCTCCAGAAAGCCCATCTTCACGGGGTCGGCATTAAAGGACGTACGTTCAAAAAACTCGTCCTCTAAATCCTTCAACGTCTCTTTGCCGTAGGGCGTCGAGAACGTCAGTTGACAGTTCTGAATCTTTGCCAGTTCAAGCGGGTCCATTAGGCGGTCCCCTGTGGTTGCATGGCTTCTTTCGCGGCTCCCATCGCTTGCGCGCCCGTGAGCGCCACGTCCGCCGTACCCTGTGCGCCTTCAATTGCGGCGGCTTGCTGTGCAGCCTGCGAGCGGGCATCGCGGATCTGTTGCCGCTTGCCCTTTGAGCGCAAGAGGCGCATCGGGACACCCGAGACTTGCCAGATATAGTTCACCTGTTCGTCCGTATCGAGGTTATCTAAGACCTGCTCGTCGAACTGCGCCATACCCGCCACCAGCGCCAGCGCCCCTTGATAGGCCGTCATGTCGCCGGATCGCTGCGCCCTGGCTAATGGCCCTTCATAGGTCACGTCCAAATCAGCCCCGGCCAAGTCAGGCGGCGGCTCTAGGAACTGTTGCTTCCGCCACATGAGCCCGAAGGCCCGGTCAATCAACGGTCGTAAGAACTGGTCTTGAATGTTGCCGATGGTCGGGCCAAGCTCACGATGCGTCAGGTCCAATTGCTTAATGATCTCCGTCGCCGTCATGTAATTCTTGTCCGGCAGCGAGACGAGATCCCGATGGAACACGCCGCGAATGGCTTGCCGCAATTCGTCGGCCTTGACCATTTCGCTCTTGAGGTCTTGCCCTAACTGAATGGGCTTAATCTCCCGATCATCGAGCATCACGTTTTCAGAGGCCGGAGTCAGGCGGGTCTTGCCGCCTCGCACCCCATCATGAGGCACCATGAGCGGGGGACGGACCTGGAGTGCGAGGGCTTGCAAGCCCAACTCTTTGACCTTATTCAGTGAGCGAATATCCGGCAGGGCAATGTGTCCAGGTCCGCGTCCGAACACGTCGCCTTCTTCCACTTCCCAGCGCGGGACAAACATCGGCAATTCGTGGTAGCCACTTTCCTTCACCAACGTCTTGTCGCGCAGCGTGAAGTAGTACGACCCGAAGGGCATTTTCTTATTCGTGATGCCGCTCGTCCCGCGTGGCTTCACCAGGTGAATAAACTGGAATCGCTCATGCGGTTTGTCGCGGTAGGCTTCCTTGATGTAGCCCGGCAAGGCGTCCAGCCCGAACTTGCCCGCTGCGGCCTTGGCGGACAGATCGAACGACCGGCCCACCGTATCAATGATGCCTTCGTGGTTCTCGCCGCAGACAAATTGCCCGACCGGCACCACGATAAACCGAAACCCGCCGAAGCCACGGGCCAGGCTGTCGCGTTCCTCTAAGAACGTGCAGGCGTTGCCCATGGCGGTGAGCGAGGCGTAGACTTGGGGGGCCGCAGCGTTAAAGTTGCTCTGCTGCAAGGCCCCGTACATTCTCGTTGCAGTGTCGTCCAGCCACATGGAGACTTCACGATTGCGCATCAGTTCTTCGTCTCGCGTCACCAGGTTGAACCAGCGCGTAGACGACGAGGTGAGCGCCCCGTTCAAAAAGTTCGCGAGTTTGCGGTTCGCATCCGGCGCAGTCGGGTCGTAGAGCCGTTCCGTCTGCTTCGCGCCAGGCACTTGGAAATCCCGTATCCGCTTGGCGTTCGGGCGGATGAACTCCACCAGATCGCGCCAGGCCGGTTCCCACTGTCGCCGCTGGCTCAGCAGTTGTTCGTACTCCATGCAGAGGTCTTGGACGTTGACAGCCATCCGCTTAGCTCCCGAAAAGTTGCTTGACATCCGTTGGGGCTTGGCTCAGCACCCCTTGTGCACTCGTCAAGATCGTGCCGGTCTTTTTCTTCCTGGCCTTAGCACTCTGCTCTGCGGCCACCAATCGCGCCTTGGTGTCGGCTTCATCCACGCCGGGAGGCGTCGGAGCCGCCGTCTCAGGCTTGGGAATGTCCGGCACTTCCAGACTTTTCTGCACGTCCCCAAAGGGCGTCATCTTGTCGCCGGTAATGCCCTGCGTAATCAGACCGATAGGACTCATGTTCAGTAAGGCATCCGCTGGCTTCGCCATTACGCCCCCACTTCATACGGGTTAAACTCATGTTCCGCTTCGGTCACGCCCTCGCTATACGGGTCGAAGTCCGCCACCGCCTTGATGCTGCCCGTGTACGCCGGTTCATCCCGCGTGGACAGCGCGTAATAGCGCAGCATGTCCATCGGGTGAGACGACCAATCATGGACCGGCTTGTCTCCGAAACACTGCTTGACTTCATCCCACTCCTTGTGGTAGTGCCCCGCCGCGTCAACGACCCGCTCCGCATGTTTTTCGTGCAGCCACAGGGCCGGGAAGATCCGACGGACGGCGGCAATCCCGTCCTCTAACGACTGCCGCTTGACCAGCCGGAAATGCAGGCCATAGTCCCGCGCCTGCTCTTGCCTGGTGCGTCCGGTCCCGAACTCTCGCGCCTTCATGTCATGCGGGCCGATACAGGCTATCTTTCCCTCCACATGTTCGTAGAGGTACTTCTTTTCCATGGCCTTCTGCTGGAGCACGCGGGCGTAGTGATCGAGGCCCTTGCCGTTCGCTTCGTAATAGTCGATCACGTGATGTTCGCGCCCGATGCGCTGAAAGAACCCGATG
>OFRF01000105.1_pt1 | contig 25511 bp, 29 predicted proteins | sample 1543081 | NCBI WGS metagenome assembly OFRF01 (sample SAMN07774232, study PRJEB24372) | wastewater metagenome
TTGATTGCCCAGCGCGCACTGGAAGAACTGCGAGCCGATGAAAACAGCCGATACGCCACTGGAGGCTAACGTCGGCGGTAACCGGCTTGCGCCCACACAGGAGCAACGATGAATGACAACCTTGCCGGCGCAAGTCCGGTTGACCAACCAGTTGGGCGGCCCTTGCCGAAGCGCTACGAAGGCGGCCGGATCAAAGGCGGGTGCAGCTTGCACGATGCCGAGAAACCCGCGCTGTGCCAGAAGCACCTGCAGCGCTGCCCGGAGCCGCGCACGGTTGACTGCTGCGGCGTGGTGGACGAGCACGACATCATCGAGTGCAGCCGCTGCGGCAAGCAATGGACGGTGCCTTGCAACTTCGATGAGGACTACGCATGACGTACTCGTGGCTGGTGGAGAACTTCACCAAGGAAGGGCAATCCACCGGGCTCTACATGGCCTGCCAAGTGAACATGACCGTGACTGCCGACGCGAACGCGGCGCGCAAGTTCCGGCGCCAGCGCACGGCCGAGTTCCGCGCGCTGGACATGCGCGAAGCGAGACGCGGCGACTGGCGGGCCGTGGAGCACGGCTTCGATGACAGCAAGACGCCCAACGCAGAACTAACCGGGCACTGCCCGAAAGGAACAGAGAGTGACCACTGAAACCCCGCCGGCAGTGCTCCGGTTGAGCGCCGAGTTAGGCGCAGGAACGGACCTCTACCGACGCGCGTTGGCATTCAACGACGACGACGCCGAGCGCAAAGCGCTGATGGCCCAAGTGTGGCGCGATACGCCGTGGATGGTTGATGCCTACACCGGCTCGCACGACGACAACCGCAGGCTTGACCTGATGCAGTGGTGCCGCGAGCAATTCGGCCCCGAGGCGTGGCCCATTCACGGGCGCCCAGGGCAATGGCACTCAGGCGGCGCCACAGTGCACGGCTGGACGTGGATGGGCTTTGCAACCGAGGAACAGATGCGTCGATTCGTGGATCGCTGGCCGGCGCCTAACGCAGAGTTAACCGGCGCGCGTGACCAAGGCCCCGAGGCGCACCGACCTGTTGCGCGTCCGGTTGAATTTGTTGTTAGGCCACGCTGGTGGCACACAAAGGGGACAGACGATGCGAAGCAGCAACAGCCTGCATGAAGAGCGCGATGAAGTGTTGCGCGAATTGGACGACCGCACAAACCAGACGTGGGTAGGCAAACGAAAGCGGTGGGCGGCGCTGGTGCGGGCACAAGACGCCGAACTGTGCGTGCTCACGGATGCGCTGTGGAAGGCCTGCGGCGATGACGAGGCTGTGGTGCGCGACACCATCGCGTCGCAGCGCGGCGGGGCCTAACGCGGTGTTAACCGGCGCCGCGCGCTGAAGTATGCAGATGGACCGGTGCCGCTCGGCGTCCGGTTGAACAACCTGTTCGGCTTCACTGCCGGCAACCGAGGAAAACGATGAAAACCTACGACCTGAAAGACGCCCACCGTGGCCGCGCATCGTTCTGGCACAACGTGCGCGAAGTGCTGCGCCGCTGGCTGGACCGCGAGCGCGAGCTGATGGCCTTGCGCAACGCGGTGGGCATGATGAGCGAGGCCCGCGAGAGCGTGGACGACGCCCTGATGATCGTTGAGAGCTACGGCCCGTGGGGCGCCGACCTGAACGACGCGCACCGCCGCCAGATTGTGCTGGCCGATGAGGTGGTGCGCCTGCGGGGCCTGTACGAGATGGCCGTGCGTGGCCGCGCTGAGATGCGGTCTGCGCTGCGACAAGAACGGCGGGCAGAAGAACTGCACGAAGGCTGCCAGATGCCGATGGAGCAGGGCGGCGATTTTCATGGCTTGCCCTTACGCGCCGCATCATCGTCCCGCTGACTGATGCGGTTGCTGATGTTGCTGCCAAACAGCCACTGAATGATCGTGCCGAAGCCAAGAATCACGATCTGGCCCAGCACAAGCGCCTTCGTCTCATCGCTGAAACTGGAACCGAACATCACAATTCCGGTGATGCCGTAACTTGCCAGGATGATGATCAGCGCCACGCCCCCAAGTAGTGTCAGCCAGCGCCCGCCCGTTGCTTGACTCAGCGCCAGATTGCGGTCCAGCGCCGCCTCGCGCGATTTGTCATCAGCTTCAGCCGCCTGCACCAGCAAGCCAAGCATGCGGCCCATCTGCGCGTGGACCTCCTCTCGGTATCGTGCGGCCGCTTCGGGGTCTTTCTCCAGGACCTGCACCGCGCCTTCGGTCGTGGTCTGTGCGGTCACGGTGCGCGCGATCTCAGCGACCGTTTCCGCCGCTTTGGCGTTGCGCTCACTGACCTCGCCGCCGCTGCCGAAAATACGGATGAGCTGCGGCGCAGAGTTGATCAACGACGGCAGCAGCGCTGCGACGACTGCGGGGACGGCCATGGCAGGCTCCTTCGGTGGTGTCCAGTCCGGGGCCTCGCCCGCTGGCATGGTGTCGATGAATGGTGGGGCGGCATCAAGCGCCGTTGTTGAGCTTCGAGGGGCCACCCCTTCAGCCGGCGCCTTCGCCGCCCCGTTGATCTGTAGCGCGGTCTTGGCGCGCTCCCATCGAGCGATTCGATCCGCCTCGCCGTTTGCTGGCCGCACGGCCTTGGCGCTGCCGCGATTGATGAGCCGGCCCAGCCCGATGAAGTCGCCCTGATCGGCCAGCACGTTGCACCCGTGGACGTTCCACCAGTCCGCGGCCGACCATGCGGCCCACTTCGGCTCTTCCAACGCTTCCGGGAAGTCCTCAAAGTCTGGCGCCTCGGCCATCGACAGCGACGCAGCGCGGTAGTTGTCGCGGCCGGTGACCTGGATTAGCCCGCGCCCGCGGTAGCGCGTGCCGTCGCCTGGCTTGACGTTGCCCAGGTCGGCGCGGCCTTCGTAGGCGCTGCCGTCTGCGATCTCGCGCACGTACTGGAAAGCACCGGACTCGTGCCCGACTTGCGCAAAGAATGCCGCAAGCCTTGCCGGCGTGTTGATCGCGTAGTGCGCGCAGGCGTCGTTGAGGAATGGCGCGAACAGGTAGGCGCGTTCGGCGGTGCAGCCAACTGCCGAGCGCAGCAGGTCGGCGGTGATTTTCACGGCCGCTGGCCTCGCTCGATCAGGCGCTGCGTCCGGTCGTCAATGCGGCGCAACAATTCCTTGGCATCGCCGACCTGGCTTTCCAGCGTCGACAGGCGCTCGCTCACCCGGTCTGTCGCGCGCTGCGACTCCAGCACTGTAAGGCGCTGGTCCTGCCGATCCACCCCGGCCTGTAGCCCGCGCACCCACCATACGGCCATGGCAGTCTGCGCAATGATCGTCCAGATCATCGCAATGGGGACGCGGCGGTCCAGGGACCAGTGCTTTTCCAGTTTCGGTTCGCCGCTCATACAACTGCCCTGTCTGAAGCATGCCGGGCGGCCAGCGCGAGGCCCTGCAGATATGTCAGGCACTCGCGCGCTTCGCCTTCCATCAAATCACGCCGGGCCTGGGTCGCATCCTGCACATACGCGATTCCATCGCCCGCGACATAGACCAGCTCAGCCAGGCGCGCGATGCCGGCCAGCACCGGGGGGCGCTTTCTGAGCAGCACGGTCACGCCGTCATGCTCGGCCACACCGCCGCATCGGTACTCCCACCACGTCAAGCGCGTGTGATGGATCGTTTCCACGCTGCGCCCCTACGGCGCCACGGCCGCAGCGGCGGCCTGCACCAGCGCCGTGGCTTCGTCAGCAGTGAGCACGCCGTCGGCCATGAACTGCTGGATCAGGGCCGCCAGTTGTTCCTTGCCGGCCCGCTCGTACTCGACATCGGTCAGCCGATGCTGGTACTCGATCCTGTTGCCGGTCCAGCCGCAAAACACGGCGCCGTCCTGCTGCTCTTTCGTCAGCGTGTCGAACTGCCGCTGCTGCTCTGCAATGGCCCAGCGCGCCGGCACCTTGTCGGCCTCGCTCGTGCGTTCGAGGTGCAGGGTCTTGGTGGTGATGCGTTCGATGGGCATGGGTTGTCCTTTCACAGCCACTCGGTGACACGCAGCGCCATCGTGTGGGCTACGCGGTAGGGGTACTCGATCGCGCCGATTTCTTCGCAGCGGCACAGGTAGCTGGCCAGCTGCGCGCGCTCGGGGTCGCTGCGGCTGGCCACGTACATCAGGGTCTCTGTGGTGCCCAGCTGGTGCCGCCACTCGTCCAGCACCGCGCTTTCTTCGGGCGGCACGATCAGCGACATGGCCTGGCTGCGTTGCTTGCGGCGGCGGTAGGTGGACACGGCGCCGCTGTCGGCCCCGCTGACGCCCGACAGATCGGCCATGGTCAGACCGATGCCCTCTTGCGGACCCCAAGACGACACGAAGGCGCCGGCCACGAAAACATGCGCGACGTCCACCGTGCCGGCCGCATTGGTGGTGTCGTCGATCTCGATGCCGATGAACGGCGCCGATGTGCGCGCCGGCAGAAACACGCCCACCGGGTAGCGGGCGCGCTCGATGGCGACCGGCTCAATGCCGTAGGCCGCTAGCGCGGCGTCGATCGACGTGCGGTGCCAGGCGTCGACCCAACTGCCGGCATAGATGTCGGTGGCCCAGGCCGTGGTGCCGATGCTGACGCGGATCTGCGCATCGTCGCTCAGGGTGGTGCCGATCAGGTAGATGGCCTGCACCAGCCGCGTGGCGGGCGCGGTGTACAGCAACTTGGTATTGGTCGTCGTCGCGTCCAGGCTGCGCGCCACCGCGGCCAGTTCTGGGCTTTCGGCGTTGGACAGCGGCAGCGATGTCGACCATCCGCCGCCCGAAAGGGTGCCGGCTGTCACGCGATTGGGGCCGCACAGGGCCATGTCGTACAGCATGGTCAAGGCCCCGGAGCAGTAAGCAGGCGGTAGTCGACGGTGACAGTCTGGCCGCTGGTGAGTGCGGTGGCGCTCATGGTCTCGTCGCCGGTGTAGTCGCCGAATGTGATGGTGACGCCGCTGCCCACGCCGATGACCGTTGCGGCCGACATGGTGACGGTGGTGGATGTCACGCCGGCCACGGTGGCGCCCGTCAGCACGCCACTGCCGAAGATCGGCATGCCGACCGTCACGCCCGTGGTCGAGGCGAAGTTCAGCACGTTGGACGGCGCCGTGGTGGTGCCGCTGGTGGTCAGCCCGAATGCTTGCGTGACGGTGCCTTGCTCGTGGCAGGTGGTGCCGGTCGAGTCATAGGTGCGGTAGTAGCCGACGGTGCCGTCTGCCAAAACTGTGCCGCTCCAGGCGCCGAGCTTGGCCGCGCCGCCGCTGCTGGGCGCATCCATCCAGTCGCTGGGCAGCGTCATTTCAACCACCAGCGTGCCCGTTGCCGATGCGCTGCAGACGGTGGGCTTGGGGCCGGTGTAGTAGCGGCGCTTGGGCGACGTGCCGATGTGGCTCTCGTAGGTGGCCAGCAGCGCGTTGCGTAGGGTGGTGCCGAGTTGGATGGTCATGTTGAATGGTCCTGGCCTGCGATTAGCTGGCCCATGCGACAAAGCCGCTGGGGATGGCGTAGCCGAACTGGCTGGCCTGCGTTCGCAGGTCGACGGTGGTTGCCGCAGGCGATTCAGCCGATGCGAACGGGTAGTAGGTCGTCGATGTCGCAACAGTCCCTTCGGGGCTGGATGCGGCCGCCGGGTCGCCCTGTGTCCAAGTGCCATTTCGCGACAGCCACACGTCGCCGGTACCAAGGTCCACGGCCAGGCCGACCACATCCCCATCGCTCAGCGCGGTGACGGTGCCGACGTTGCTGGCATTAACCATGACGGCGCCGCCACGGCGGTAACCGGCACCAGCATCTGCGCCGCTGCCACCGCTGCCCACCGGACGGGTAGACGTGATACCAACGTCGTGCCTGACCAATGTCCCGTAGGCGGCGCCGGTCACCCACACAATCTCCAGATAGCGCTTGCCGGACGACTTACCGGACGATCCCAGCACGCTGGCAATGCCTGGCCACGATGTCACCTGCGCCGTCAGATCGGCATTGGTCAGCGTCCATGTCCCGGTCTGATCGGCGCTGTCCCAGGTGTCCGGCGGGGCAGAGACTGAGCTGTAGCAGAACTGAATGAACTGCCCCATTTCGACGTTGGCGCCAGCGGCCAGCACGCCCGACACGCTGCTGCGCACGGTGCCGGTGAATTCACCCATGCTGACGGTGCCGATGGACGTAGGGTCTGGCGACCCAGAACCGCCGGGGCTGCCGCTGGTGCTGCCGCCGCCCAGCGTTGACGCCGCAGGCCCGGCAGCGCCGCCCCACAGGCCGAAGACGATGCCAGGCTCGCGCGACACCAGGTCGGCCGGCTCGATGCGCACCACGCGGAACGTGCGGGCCGGCGTGCAGCCCATGCGCGCGTGCAGCACCTGCACCTTGTCGCCCAGCTCGAGCGCCAGCGTGTCGGCATCGACCTGGGTGCAGCGCAGTTGCAGGTAGTCGCGCCGGCCGCCGTGCAGCATAAGGTAGCGATTGACGAACGCTTGCTTGTCAGCCTTGGTGACAAAGACATTGCCAACGATGTCGACCTTGGCCGTGCCGGCGCCCGGGTTGGATGCTTTCACATCATCGCTGGTGCCGGTGAAACTGGTCTGCCAGGGCTCGCGCAGCATGGCCTCGCGCACCGCGGCGGGCGCCCCGTTGGCCACCTGGCAAGGCCATGTCTTGCCGGCGTTGACGCTGACTTGCCATATCGGCGCATCGGCGCCCGGGATCGGCGTGCGCTTGTACTGCTTGGCGTTGTGCTCTGTGAAGACGTAGCGCACGGTGTCGGCCGGATCGCTGGTGTCCAGCGGGTCGAGCAGCTCGCGGCAGAAGAACCGGTCATCGCGCGTGAAGCCGACCGCCGCGTGGCGCCACTTGCACACGTCGGTCATCACGTCGAGATAGCTTTCGTCGCCCTGCAGCAGCCGGCCGCCCAGCTCGAGATTGACGCTGCGCGACCCCATGGCACCCGGCGTTACGTCGAGCATGCCGGCGCGGTTGCACAGGTCGGTCAGCTTCCATCGCCTGATGTTGGTCGGCGCGTCGCCGACGTTCATCAGGTAGCCGAGCGTGGCGATGCGCAGATCATTGGCCGGCGGTGAGCCCAGGCGCACGTACAGCGGTCCCGGCGCGTTGCCGGCGCTGGCGCCCGTGGTGTCCCAGCCCTCGGCCCACACCTTGAAGTAGCCGGCCGCGGGCGCTGCGCCGTTGGCAAAGTCGGCCGCCGTGGTGTAGTAGCCGCCATGGGTGAGCGCCACGCCGCCGTCGAAAACGTAGTAGTACGGCGGGAAGGTGCCGGCCAGTGCGCGCACGTCGGATGCGTTGGCCTGCACGAAGTACAGCTGCTTGACGGAATCCAGCAGCACAAGCGGGATGTACCCGGGCTCGTCGATCGCTATCTGCTTGCGCTTGCTCGTCGTGCCAGTGCCTTCCAGGCCCCCGGTGCCGGCGAAGACGTCGGTGACCACCGGCTTGTCGAGCAAGTACAGCCGGTTGCGCAGGCCCAGCGCGCAGTAGTCCAGGTCGACGGACAGCGACTTGATCTCGGCGCGGTAGACCAGCGTCCACGCGCTTGGGTAGGCATCGCCCACGCGGCCCCAGCGCACGACGACGGTGCCGCCGGCCGTGCCGTAGTCGGTGGGCCAGTCGTCGAACTCGCCGGCCCCGTTCTTCAGCTTGAGCGTGCCGGCGTCGATGGCGATGGGACCGGTGACGCGGGCGCCGCTGAACATCGACCGCGCCGGGCCGCCCGGGTCTTCCAGCAGTTCCCGAAACGCGGTGTTGGCCGGCGTGTCGGACGTGGCGCTGCTGAAGCCGTGCGTGGCAACGTAGAAGGTCTGGCGCCCGCCCACGGCATCGGTCACCAGCGTGATTTCAGCGGCGGCGCACCAGTCAGCCATTGCCGGCCCCCAGCAACAGCGCGTCGCCGCTGGTGTCGACGATGGCCTGGGTGTTGTCGCCGATGCGGTCGAGGCGGTCGGTCAGAGCCTTCGCAACTGCCGCGAGTTGCGTGATCTGCGTCTTCAGGATTTCGTTCGTGTCCTTGGCTTCCTTGATTTGCTTGTTTGCCAGTTCGATCTGCGCGTCGATCGCCTTCTGATTAGCGGCCTCACGCCCGGCCAATGCAGCATCAACCGACAGCAGCACGGCCAATTGTTCGGCCCCGTTGCCGGACACTGTTTCCTGCAGGGCCTGCAATGCTGCGATCTGCGGGTCGACATCGGCGCCGTTCAGGCCGAGCGCGTCCAGTGAACCCGTGACCTGCGCAAAGATGGCGGCATAGTCGGCACTGCTGGCGAAGTAGGCCCGCGCTTCGTCCAGGTAGGCGCGGGCATTTCCCGTCAGATTGCCCTGCGATGCCGCATCGCCTGTCTGCGCGCCGGCCAGGGTCTGTTCAAACAGGCTGCGCGCGCTGCTCAGTTGAGCCTCGAACGACAGCGGTGACAGGTCGCTGAAACGCAGACTGCCGGTGAACTGTGCAATCTCAGCAGACAGGTCGCGCAGTCGCTGCAGGCTGCTGATCTGGTCGTCATAGACCTTGGTCGACAGCGCAGCCTCTTCACGCAGCCTGTCGGTGATGATGGACTGTAGTTTCTGCGCGATGGCCACCGGGTCAGCCGCGCTGCCCAGTTGGGCGAACAGCGTGGCCTCACGCGCACGCAAGGCGCCGATGCGGCCGGCAGGGGTGAGCGTGGACAGACGGGCCGAGTCGATGGCGTCGGCCAGCGATCCGCTGCGGAAGGCCTGCAGCGACTTCTGGTCGCGCAGCATGTCGGACAGCACCTCTTGCACACTGCGGGCGGTGTTGCCGATCAGGCTGTTCAAGCCGTCCTCGAGCGACTTGATCTCGGCAGCGCCGCGCGTGAATGCGTCGGCGAGCTTTTCAGTGGGCGGGGCCAGGGCGCCCACTACGTCGCCATATTCGGCGGTGATGGCGTCGAGCTGCGACTGAATGGCCTGGGCCTGGATCTGCGCGGCGCGGCCAGCCAGGTCAGCCAGCGCGCCCGCCACTTCGACGACGGCGATCTTGGCCTCGGTCGACACGTCGGACAAGTCGACAAAGGCCGTGACGAAGGCAGCCACCTGGGCCAGCGTGGTACTGGCCAGCGCCTGCGGGCTGGCGGTGAGGCCCACGCCGGCCAGCGTGCTGGATGCCTGCCGGTAGCCGTATTCGATCTGCTGCTGCGGGGTCTGGAAGCGGCCGATATTGCTGTCGATGGCCGACAGCAGCGACGCCATGGCGGCGGCCTGCTTTTCAGCGGCCTGGGTGGCTTCGTCGGCGGCGGTCTTCTGGTCTTCCAGCGCCTTGATCTGGTCTTCCAGCGCCTTGATCTGGTCGTACAAGGCGCGATTGCTCTCGTCTAGCGCCTCGCGTTCCAGCGCGCGCAGGGCCGCGGTGTCGCCTTGGACCTGCAGCAATTCCTTCTCCAAGCCCTGACGTTCTGACAGGATCTCGGCTGCACTGCGTGCGGCCGGCACGATCTGAGCAAAGGCGTCAGCCACGCCCAGCAGCACGGCAAATGCCTGCTGCCCGCTTTCGCTGGTGAGGTCTTGCGCTTCCACCAGGCTGCGGAAGGCGTCGCGCGTGGTGGGCAGGGCCAGGCCAAATTCGCCCAGCGTTTTGCCCAGCGCGGCGGTGACGAGGTTGGCGCGCTCGGCTTCGCTGAAGTAGTTCTGCAGGTACGTGCCGGCGGCTTGCTGCAGCGTGCCCAGGCCACCGAAAGCGGCTTCGAGCTGCAAGGCGGCGCGGCCGCCGTCGATGCTGGACTGCAGCGCGGTCAGGCCGATGGACTTGAGTACATCGTTGACGCCCAGCAGGCTGCCGGCCACGCGCTCGACGGTCTGCACGGTGGTCTCGTTGACATTGGCCAGCGGCTTGAGCGCGTCGGCATAGCCGGCCACCAGTGCGTCGCCGTAGCCAGACAGGGCCTTGACGAGTTCCTCTTGATTCTTGGCGGCGTCTTCAGTGAAGGCGACCTTGATGTCTGCGGTGACGTTGGCCAGCGCGTCAACCGGCAGGCCCAGCGCCTTGCCGTAGTCGCTGGCTTTGTCGAGCAGGCCCTTGGCCGCGGTGTCGAGAAAGCGGCCCAGTTCCTCGGGCACCGCATCGGTGAGCGTCGAGTGCCTGTCGCTGCGGAAGATTCCGCCTTTTTGGGTGATGTCGGCGAATGACTGCCCCGTGAAGTCGCCGCCGCCGAAGGTGCCCGACACGCCCTGCGCGTCGACACGCGGCGCTGCCAGGCCAAACAGGTGATTCAACCTGACCGACCCGCCCAGGATGTTGGCCCACTTGTCGCTGAGGCCGAGGGCCTGCAGAAGCCGCGTCTGGGCATTCTCCGGGGTCAGCGAATAGGCCGTGCTGCCCTGCAGCTGGTCTTGGCCGGTAAAGCCCTTGTTGTAGAGGCTGGACCCGAACTTGGCCGCGGCGTAGATGAATGCGGCATAGCCTGCGTAGGCGCCCAGCGATGCGGCAGCGCCCGACCCGGCGCCGGCCGCGGCCTGACTGGTGGCCACCGTGCCACCCAGGCCGAATTCGCCCGTCTGTGCGGCCAGCATGGCGGCCTGGCTGCCGGCGCCGACGTTGGTGGTGCCGATGGCCGCGCCGTAGGCGTAGGGGCTGGCGGCGGCCGATGTGACCAGGCTTGAATTGAGCACGCTGCCGGCAAGGCCGCCGCCGCTGCTCAGGCCATACAGGCTGTTGAGCAGGCTGGCGCTTTGCAGCGCAGAACTGGTGCCGTTCCCGCCGCCGATGACGAGCTGAATGACGGAGTTTGTCAGCAACCCGGCCAGGGCAGAGGCAATCTGCGTCTTGAGCTCGTTGCCGATGGTCTTGGCAAAGGCCGTGCCGAAGTCTTCGCCACTTTCGAATGCGCGGCGCAGCGCGTCGGTCAGGCCGCTGCGGATGTCGTCGACCGTCTTTTCCCAGGCGCGGGCGGCGTCTTCGGCGGCCTTGACGCTAGCCTCTCGCGCCGACTTCTCGTTGAGCAGTTGCGCCAGTTCGCGGCGCGCTTCGATCTCGCGCTCGATGGCGGTGTAGGCGTCAGAGCCTTCGGTCGTGCGCGCAAGCTTTTCGTTCAGGCGCGCGATGGTGACCTGCTCGATGGCGCCGGCTAGGCTGGTGTTGGTGGCTGCTGCCAGCTTCTGCGCGGCCTCTTCGTCCTGCAGGCCCTGGATGCGGGTCTTGACCGAATCCAGCGTGGACTGACGCTCACGTTCGAGCTTGTCGAGGTAGTCGTCGATGCCCTTGTCTTCCGCCGCGCGGGCACTTGCGCGCGCCTTGGCGGTTTCCTGCGCGGCCTTGTACTCGCGCTCGGCGTCTTCAGCCGAAGCGGCAGACGCCACGGCCTGCGTGATCAAGGCGCGGATGTGGTCTTGCTGCTTGGCGGTGAGCTTGCCGACGGCCTCGGTCAATCTGGTATTGAGCTGGATCTCGAGCTCTTGGGCCTTGCTGAGTTGGCCGCCGGCTTCAGCTCGAAGGCTGCTGAGCGCGATGGATTTTGTGATCTCTGCCGACAGGCTGGCAAAGGCATTGCTGCCGGCCTTGGACGTCTCGGCGTACTGCTTGCGGATGGCCGCCTCTTCTGCCGCCACCTTGGCCGCAGACCGCGGCGACAGGCCTTCGGCTTCGCGCGATGAATTGAAAGTGGCCAGGTCGCGGCGGTATTTGGTCAGCGCATCCGACAGCTTCTGGCTGTTGGTTTTGCCGGCTTCGCCCCACTTGTCCAGTGCAGCAGCAGCCTTGACGTATTCCTCAACAGCAAGTTTCGCCGCGCGTTGTTGCAAGCTGGCTTCTGCACTGTTGAGCAGACTGCGATTGATAGTTGCCCGTTCGGAGTTGAGTTCATCCGCGGACGGGCCAAAGACCAAGAACTTCTTTTGCCCAGCCTGCGCCAGCAGTTCGAGTTGATTCTGGACACGCTTGAGAGATTCAACGGCGGTTTCTGCCCGGAACAGGCTAACAAAGCCATCCCATGCTTTTGTCGCCTGATCTTTCGCGTCTCGCCACGCGGCGGAAAGCGCGCCCAGTTGCGATTCCAGTTCTTTCGCCCGCCGGATCGACTCGTCTGCATAAGCGTTTTGCGCAAGCCGCGCAGCCTCAGTGCCTCGTCCCTGTTCTTCCAGTGCGCGGATCTGGTCATACAGGCTGATGGTCAGGAATTTTGTCGAATCATTCAACTTCAAGGCGCCCTGGGTCGGGTTGCGGCCCAGTTCCGCAAACGCCTCTATCGATTTCTCAACCGCAGGACCGCCTTCACGCTCAAGCCTGATCGCCGCTTCGGCGAGTTTCTCAAGATCACCTGCTGCGACGCGCCCAGTGGCCGCAAGTTGCGCGATAACCCCTGCTGCCTTGCCCTGCGTGCCTACGCTGGCGCCGACTTGCGCGGCAATGGCCGACAACTGCAGCGACGTTGCACCGACCGCGTTGCCGGTCAGAATGATCGACTTGCGGAACTCAAGATCTTCTTCCGTCGCTTGCGCATAGGCAAAACCGAACGCGGTGACAGCCGCCGCACCGGCAGAAAATGCCAACACAGTCGGCGTGATCAGAGATGCCAAGGCTTTCAATGCGTTGCCCACGCCGCCGAAGCTGTCCTTGATCTGCCCGCCCTGCTGGATCAGCACCAAAAGCGGGTTCTGTCCACCGGCCAAGCTGGTGAAGATGTCCGTGAACTGTGCGGGCAACTGCTGCATCGCCACGCGCAGTTGGTTCGTGCTGACACGGGCATCGCGGGCGCCGCCCGAATAGATGCCAAGGGCCTTCTCTTGCGCCCGCAGGGTGGCGATGTACGGTGCGGCCTGTGCGCTCAGTCCGCGTTCTGCTGCCTGCAGTTCGAGTAGATCGGCTTGTGTCTTGCCGATCGCATCTGAGCGTCGTCTAAGTCCCTCAACGAACGCGCGATCGTCGTCGGCCTTGACCCTCTGCGTTTCTTCCGTGCGGGCTGCCGTGAGACGCACGCTGCCAACGTTCTTCGCCTCGCCTTGCAGCCGGTCGAGGGCTGCAGTCAATTTATCGATGTTCTTTTCTACCTGCCCGAGTGCTTGCGACTTGGTGAGCAACTCGCTGAAGGCGTTTATTTCACCTACCTGTTGCAGAGCATCCGCCAGGCTCTTGTAACCTGCCTCTGCTGCTTCTAAGCGCGCCAGTGACGCTTTGGCGTTTTCACTTTCGCCTCTGCCCGCGGCTTCGGCCTTGCGCTGTTCGGTGACGGAGAGGGCAAGGGCTGCCGTCTTACGTTCTATCGCAAGGGCTTCACGCTCAATCGCACTGATGTATCGCTTCGATGAAGATTCAAGTTTCTCGGTCGAAGACGCGGCGGCGCCGGCCTTGTTGAATGACTCAAGAACAACACGCTCAAACCGCTTGGCAACCTCAATTTGATTTGAGATGACGGCTGAAAACTGGCCAGCTTCTGCCCGTAGTTCGAATACACCGGCCGCAATGTTTTCTTCAGATGGCATGTGCGTCAGTCCTTGGATTCGTACATCGCACTGAGTGCGCCAGCCTCGATTATCCTGAAGTCGACAAACACCTCGTCACGTTCCTTCTTCGGCACGCGCAATCGCTTCCAAACTTCAGCCAGGGCGCAGTAGTTTAAGCCCGTGTACCCACCCGGGCCAGATAGCCACTGGGTACGCATTGTGAGAAAGACCAATGTGGCCTGCCGATTGACAGGCCACACAGGCACAGGAGGTTGCTCAAAGTCTTCTGCCGTGAAGCCTGCTGCAGCAAAAGCCGCGATATCTTCTTGGCTCGGCCCACGCCTGTGCAACGCGGCACCGATTGCCTTCAGTTTCCCAAGCGGCCTTCAGTCATAGCTACGCGATAGTCGCGCACCAACGCCAGCGGGGCGCCGGGATAACGACGAACGAACTTGGCAATATTTTCGGCATTGAACGGGTTGTTGCTCACATTCCAGCCGCTGATGAAATCCATCAACGTCTCAACGTCGGACGCGATGCCTTCGCGCGTTGACGCAACAACGTCGAAAGGGGGAGGTGTGGGTTGCGATTCTTGCGATGCGGCCAAGGTGGCAGCATCGCGCGAGGCTTTCGTCAGGTCTCCCCACTTCTGCATCAACTCGGCCATTCCGATGCGATCGCGGAAGAGAAATTCGAATTCAATCTCAAGCGGCCTACCGTCGCATGTGGGGATCGGTACCACGCGGGTGAATGTGATCGGGCCTTGCGGGTCCAGGTCGAGAACGATCTTCTTGCCGGTCATTTCAGTTGTCCTTCAAGGATGGAAAAAAGACCCCGCCGAAGCGGGGCGGCCCACTGCGAAGGAAGGCAACCGTCATTGCAAATGAGTCACGTTGAGAGAACATGGGCGGTTTCCTTCGCATGAACCGGGCGCGACGGCCCGGAGGTTGCGCGGCCGGTCTAATCGCCAGCCTGCGCGGTTGCTTCATCAGGAGTAGCTGATCGTGCGGCCTTGCGCGAAGAAGCTGGCGTCCACGAAGTCGACCGCGCCGCTACTCTGCTTGACCACCTCGGACATGATGAAGTAGCCGTACGCATAGGTCACGGCGCCGTTCGGCTTGACCGACTTGTAGCCGACGAGGGTCTGGGTGCGGCTCAGGTTGAGCAACGTGTCCCAGTTCGAGAGGCTCACGTCATGGCCGATCGTGAAGCCGATCGTGACGGGGTTGAAGCCATCGGGCAGCACGAAACCGTTGCGCCGTGCCAGCGGGTTCACGGAAACCGTCTTCATGTCGCCCCCACTGGGGCTGATGGTCAACACTTGCGGGATCTCAACCCACGAACTTGCCAGATAGAAGGTCGACGAGTCGCCGCCGTCAGCGACATGCAGGTCGCTATTGACCGTGTTGACGCCAACCAGCGAAAACGTGTTGGCGTCACTCTGATCCACCTTCACGAGCATGTCGGTGATCTCTTCCCACCCGCTGTTGACACGAACGATGTCGCCGTCGACATAGCCGTGTGAGGTGGAAGTCACGACAGCAGGATTGCCATTGGTGACGTTGGTTGCCGTCTTTGCAGCAGCAAAGGTCGACGTGACATAGAACTTGGTCCCTGCCGGGGTGGTGTAAGACATGATGGTGCCCTTTCAGATACAAAAAATCGCCCACGGGCGAGAGGTTGCGCCCTTGTCGGGCAATCCCGACAAACCCGCCCGGGTCTGCCAGAAGCTATGAAGCCGGAACATCGCCTGCTTTCTAATTCGATACCGCTATTGTCAACTATCCCACCAAACCTCGAAATCCTGCATGGCACCGCGTACCTTTGTGACTTCGTTGTAATTGGCGCGGAATGCCCCAATCGGACGTGCGTTGAATGGGCTTGCTCGCAATGTTTCTTCGATCGCGCGCATCTTTTCATTCGCTTCTTGACGGGTCTTCGACCAAACGTCAATCTGGATTCGCGCGCCCCAAAGGCCGGGCGCAGACCCGTCAATCGGGTCGACGGTAGGCCCGCCGACCTGCATGTAGGTGCCATACGGCAAGTCGGTGTTCTGATCGGCAATGTCAGGCCACAGGCCGCCTGCCAGCAGCGGCGCAACGAGATCAACAAGATCGCTCTCCATACTCATGGTTTGCCCGCCAGCAGTTCACGAAGCCGCACACCGGCACGGCTGCGCATCACCTTTGCGACGGTGCCCTTCTTGGCTTCCCACGCGGGACGCAAGTAGGGGTGGGGTGGAACCCACTTCGCCGCGTCAGGCGCGCCGCGGCCTCCGTGCCATTGGCCCTTGGTGTTCTTCGTCTTGCCTGTCTGCCCCTTGGCAAGTTTGCTCTTGGCCCACTTGCCCTTGCCGAGCGACTTGTTGTATCGGAAATGGCCGAACTCAACGTTGGCCCAGTGTCCAGCTTCCTGCTTGTTTGGGCCGACAAGATAGCGCTGCACGGTCGGCGTGGATCTCTTGGTATCAAACCAACGGAACAATGATTCCTTCAGCACACCCTTCTCGACTGGAACCTTGGCATGCAGTTCGTTGTACATCACGATCGCGCCTGCGTGCGCGGCCGAACGAAGAACGTGAGCCAGCATCTCGGGCGAGTTCAGACGTTCAAGCGCAGCACTTAGACCCGACGTGGCGCTGGCATAGCGCTCATCCCGTGTGAACGACTCTGCGCGGCTCTTGAACGCGCCTTGCTCTTTGGCTTCTGCTGCGTCGATCGCCATGTCTACTCCTGCCTCCCCGTCACGCACACCAGATCGACGAACTGTCGGCGTGCGATGTCGGGGATGACCTGCTTGATGTCGAAGTAGGTCGGCGTGCCTGCCACCTGGATCTTGACCCGCATGTCGGACGAGATGTCGTTGCGCCAACGGATGCGAATGCTGCACTGCACCGGACTTACCTCGCGCCCGCCCTCTTCACGCTCTGCCGTGATGGTGCCCATGCCTGATGGAAACCGGATGTCAGCACGCACCACAGCCATGGGCAACCAACGCTCAACCTCCTGCCCGTAGTCGTCACGAGCCGGCCCGCGCCGCTCGATGTGGGCTTGTGATCGGAGTTGGCCTGCCCGCATGGTCAGTATATCCGGGCACCGTCAAGCAGACGATCGACGTACGGCAAGGTCACCATCTGCTGACCTTGCGTGACGAGTGCATCTTCACGGTTCTCGTACAAACCACCGATCCGCAGCCGCATCCACGACAGCACGTCTTCCGGCACGGCGCCGATGTAGTGCGTACCTGTTCCAACATCAGTGATGTCGATCGCAGCACCCCCTGCCGTCTCGGACAACTTGAACGTAGTCGTGGAAGGCAAGGATTGAATGTAGTAATCGGTATCAGGACTGAGGGGTGAGGGTAGTACCCCTCCGCTGTTGCTAAGTCGTACGATGTCATCTACGGTCAGCGTGGACCACAGACCACCCTTGATGGTGAAAACATCTGTTCCGGCAACAACCGTGACCGCGGCAGCATCCCCCGCATCGTAGGTAATCCGAACGGCGCCAATCCTAGAATCAGCGGTCGGCCAAGATTGACTTTCGGCCAAAGCGATTCTCGTGACCGTCCCGAGATCAACCACGTAGAGTGAACTGTCGACCGTCTGCCAGGTGCCTGCCGTGTCGATGTAGGTGATGGAGACCACCTTCAGCACCGGACCGAACTCCAACGACAGCACGTCATCGGGGAACTCGTCCAACGACATGCGATACCGCGTGGCGATCAGCGTACGGTTGCACGCCGTCTCCGCGAAGCGACGTGCCGCCCGCATGTAGGCATCGAGATCCGCATCGTCGATCGACACGTCCTGCCGCACTTGCGAACGGGCAGCAGCGATGTCAAGCGGCAAAGCCGCGGGCTGGACGATGCGCTCGATGTTCATTGCGCGGCCCGCTTAGCCTTGATCTGCGGACGGACCGACTCAACGGGAGCAGGAGACTCACCCGCGTCTTCGTCGTACGGTTCTGCCCAGTCGCTGATGTGCGGCGCAAGGTAGTCGCTGATTTCGACGATTTCGCCTGCCTTGAAATCCGTCACGGTCACGCCGTCTTGCGCGCCGCGGAAGTCAAGAATGACTTTGAACGTCTTCATACCGTCTCCTTCGGACCCAGGTGTTGTTGCGCGATCGGCGCAGAGTGATCGTAGTTCTTCTCGATCTCGGCTGCCGTTGGCAACGTGGCGCGCGGCTCGAACTTGATCTTCAAGGCCCCGTCTTGAGACACGTCGAACTGCACGTCGAGAGTGTCGTAGCCGTACAGACGTGCGGCACGGCTTGTGTTCGCGTCCATCAGCGTCGTGTTCTTCGGCAGATGGATCTTGATCCCTCGCGCGTGCGCCTGGCCAAGCCAGAACTCGACACAGGCCCGACCCTTTTCAGCGTCGTGCGTGTTTGCGTAGGTGAAGTCCATGCCGAACAGACTGAGTTCGGTCACGCCGATGTGAATGGCAAACGCCACAGCGTAGGCTGCCGTGTTGTTGAAGTAGTCGTGCCCGAGGTGATTAAGCACGTCTTCAAGCGGGAACTCGACCAGTGCCGGGTAGTCGGGATGATTGCGGCTTGTCACGACGGGCACCTTGCTCGTCTTGATCCACTTGAGCATGGCCGCGATGTTCGATGCAGGGGCGGCGGCAGCGCGAATCTCCTGGATTCGAACATCGTCCATGTGGAACACCAGATCGCAGTCAAAGACGTTGCCGAGTGCGTTGACCGCCCAAACCTCATCGCAGAACTTCGACCGTCCGCCTTGCCGCTTCACGATGTCTGTGTACTGATCGACGCTCGGCCCAAGGGCAATGATGGCGACATGCTTGCCTTTCGGGCCTTCGTCTTCGATCTCACACCGCTCACACACCGCGATCAGGGTTCGGCCCCGCACGTTCGGTTCGACTGCTGACTCAGGGCCTTCTTGTCCGTGCCATTCCATCGCGGACCACCCGCATTCGCGCAGCAGCGCTGCGAACTCGTGCTTGGTGTAGTGCCTGAAATGAAAAGCCGTCGTGATTCCGGGTTCAGGCGAGAACGGCATCACGTCTTCGTTTGGCACGCTGCAGTACAGGACAGGCGCAGCGGCGCGCAGTGCCTTCAGCAGCGGTCGCGGATCTTCGATGTGCTCAATCGTCTCGAATGACACGGCCGCATCGTATTCACCCAGTTCGCCAGGCGAGTTGCCGTCAGCCACGGAGAACGTCGTGTTGTGCCAGAGATAGTGCTGCTTGGCGTACTCGATCGCTTCGGCATCGATGTCAAAGCCGCTTACGGTATTTCCGGCCACGGCGAGAATACGGCTACCGTAGCCAACTCCGCAAGAAAAATCAACTACGCGGCTGCCCTTGGCGAGACGCTTGGCAACGAACTGATAGCGCTCGACGTGATCCTTTCGGATGCCGTCGATCGTGGGTGACACTTGTCTTTCTCCGTGCTTCATTTGTGGGTTCTCTCTCACCAGAGGGTTGAATGAAAGCCGGTTACGTTTATCCGGCGCCGAATGGGTGAGCACTCGGCCGTGGCTCGATTACGGGTTCGAAGTCGGCGCGTTGAACGGGTTGTGCAGCACAGCCGCCGCCCCGACAACACCTACCGACGTGACGCCGGTTTGCACCGCGTTCAAACGCACGTAGCGCTTGTTGCCGACGTAGCCGAGACGCTTGAACACCTCCTTGGTCGTGCCGGCAGTCCGCGGGGTTGCCGCAGGCAAGCTGGCAAGGGCTTCAGTGCCCAGCAGGGAAGTGTCGGCCACGCTCGTCAGGGTGCCGGTCACGTCGCCCTCAAAGGCAACCACCGTCACGACGGTGCCCGTGGTAGTGACTGCCCCGTACCCGATGACGAACTCGACGCCACCGTACCCCTGCCGGTCAATCACCACGCCTGTTTTCGTGGCGTTGGCGCCGATCGCAGCAGGGACGATTGCCGTCACCACGCGAGTGTTGTTGTGCAGATCGTTCACGATTGATTCCTTTCAAATTCAGTTCAGAGGAAGACCGCGAATCAGGCGCCGGTCACGAAAGCCATCAACTTCACGGCTTCGAAGTTCGAGATCCCGCCGCCGAAACGACGACGGAAGTTGAACTTGGTCTGACCCTTCGCAGTGATGTTGTCGCGGATCAGCGTGGTGCCGGCGCGGTTGACGATCGTGTAGGCACGCTTGAAGTTGCCGTAAGCCAGGGAGTACGAGGCTGCGGCCAGCGCGGGCATGTTGTCGTCGATCTCCACCGGCGAACCCAGGAAGCGGCCACCGAAGGCTGCGGCGGGGTCCGGCTGCCACAGGTAGTAACTGCCGCTGCCGTCCTTCATCTGACGCATGACACCAAGCGTCGTGTCGTTCGTCAGCCAGACGGCCCCCGGACGGTACTGCGACTTCAGTGCATGCTGCAGGTTGATGACACGATCAGCAGGAGCAACCGACATGAACGCACCAGACTTGCCCGAGCGGATGTAGCCGACAGATCCCCACGTGTACGCCGAGTTCACCACGTTGGTGTATGCGGTGATGCCGCGAGCCTTGCCCACGCCGTTGCCGGTGATGAACTCGGCGTTGGCGCCTTCAGCGAAACCGATCGCGGCTTCATCTGCCAGGTCCGCTTCCAGGTTGACCCGCGAATCGGCCAGCGTCTCGTTGTGCACCCACGGCTCGACTTCAGCCGGGAACACCTCGATCTCGACTTGCGCGTAACGCGGCTCGGTGGTCTCGCCTGCCGTCGCACCGTTGGCAACGCGAGCCATGGCCATGCCGGAAGTCTTGACCAGCTTTTGCCACTTCTGCACGCCGATGGTGACGGTGTTCGCCAAGCGGGCCATTGCGCCGATGGTTCCGACAACGCGGTCGATCGCCATGTCCATCTCAGGCATGATCAGGTAGCCGCCGTCGGGATCTGACGTGGAGTTCATCGCCTTGCGGCCGGACTGCTTCAGCGAGTGCGAGTCGCCTTCGCCAGTGCGGAGGTAGGAACCGAACGCCTTGCGGTACTCTGCCTGTTCCGGCGTGTCTTCCTGCTTGCCGCCGTCTGCGCGCGGACGATTCGCCTTCTTCTCGATCTCGGTCATCTGCTTGGCGATGTCGGCGAGATCGGTGTTGATCTTGGCGACCTTCTCGGTCAGATCCGCAGGCGCGTAGCCCTTGGCTTCGATCGCCTTCAGGCGTTCGTCGTTGGCCGTCTTGAAGGCTTCCCACCCGCGGCCCTGATCTTCAATCAGGGTTGCGATGTCTTTGAGTTCCATGATGCTTCCTTTTTCAGGTTGGTTGAATCTGACCTTACGCGGTCAATGTTGCGCCGCGGCTTTTCAGTGCAGCAGCGATGCGGTTCAGCCCTTCATCAGCCTCACGCTGTTTCAGGATGGCACCTCGACGATTGAGTGCGTCGGCGATGATTTGCATATCGCCACCAGACGCATCTCGCTTTCCGAGGTTCTTCACTTGCGCGACGAGAGCTTTCGCCTCGTTGCGACTCAGACCGCCGGCATCACGCAGGTAGTCTTCCACGTCACTCAGCGATGCGATCGCCTCGATTATGGACTTGCTGCTTCCCGACTCGGCACGCCGAGCAAGGAGGTTCAATGACTTGGAGTTCGGGAACACGTCGGACAACGCCTTGACCGATGCAAGCACATTCGACGTGACCATGCGAGGTTCCATCGGCGTCACGGTCAGTGAATCGCGCATCAGCGGCCATTCGGTAATCTCGCCGCTGGCCTTCTTGCGGACCCTGCCCGAGACCGCTTCGCTGGACGTGCCCATGACACCCATGTCGATCAGAGGCATCAGATACTGCATGTAGTCGGCACGCCGATTCAGAACCCGTTCAACGAAGATCCCGATGTCGTCAGCCTTGGCCGACTTCCAATCGGCAATGCCGAGCACATTGTTGTGATCGTTGCCGGTGTCCTCGGGGTCCATGCCGTGTTCGAAGTCCTCGTACAGCATGCCCAGTTCGGTGTAGTTGCTGTCAAACCGGGTGTTCTTGGTGAAGAACTCGCCGGCCAGGTCGCGCCCGCCGAAAAGGATCATGTAGTTGCCAACACGCAATTCCGTGTCGGACTTCGAGATGGTCTTCAAGGGGTTCATTACGTCTCTCCTTACGAGTCCGATGGTTATTGCGGCTCAACTGGATCTGCGGGATCTTCGGGGTCTGCGGGATCTGCGGGATCTTCAGCCAATGGGGGTACTGCCAACAATGTTAGCGGGAATGCGCAGTTTGTCTGAAGCGGGATCTGAATCCGGGTTCAGATCCAATTTTGCGCGAGCTTCGTTGGGAGTCATTAGGCCCCCATTCGCGTAACCAAGCAGGGAGTCTTTCTTGTCCTTCATCGATCCACGCAAAAGCCCTTCGTCAACGAAGCACGCATAGATCCCTTCATCACGATCCCTCTCGGTCAGCAGGTTCGCGTCGATCGACTGTTCGATGCGCGTGTAAGTAGGTGCCAGACCATGAACCACGTGCGACAAGAACTGCTGTTCAGCCGAACCGTACGTGGTATTTTTCGACTCCGCAAAAACCATGATGGGATTGACCAGGAAGTGCCTGCAGATCTCCTCGACTTGAAAGCGCCGAGTGTTCAACGTCTCGGCATCAACGCTTGTCATTGCTGTGCTTGTCCACTTGGCCGCACGATCCAGCAGCATCGGCTTGCCTGCGTTCTCGGGTCCGCTGATGTTCTCGTCAATCCACGTCTTCAAGTGCTTGTATTGAATCGGGGACAGCGAGCCGTCGACAGAATAGATGCCAGGCGCACGAACGCCATTGCGTTGGATGCGTGCCTGTTGTTCCTCGATCGCCATGGACAGGCCGATCGCCTCGCGAGCGATCTGCACAGCCTCAAGGCCCATCCAGGAGTTCCACGATGGGCCGCGGACGTGCCAAATCGCCTTCGAAGGGAAGTTCTGAATGCTGCCGTTCTCGGCTCGCACGTCGTACGAGAGACCGAAGTTTTCATCCCGCTTCACCGCCACACTGCCCGGTTCGAAGGGGATCAACTCCATGATCCCCGCCCGGTTCGAACGGTTCACGAACGAGTAGTGATTGCCGCACAGGTCGAGGTGGAATGACAGCATCTCGCGGTATTCGAAGCTCGTCTGCCAGTCGTTCGGGCGAGTCTTGAGCAGTTTGAACAGCGGATGATCCTTGGCCGGCGTGCGGGTCTTCCCGTCAGCACTCTCGCGCATCAACTTCAGCGGAACTTGAGCCAAGCCGTTGGCGCGCACCCTCAGACACGCGAACACGGCAGCAACCTCAATGGCGGTCTTCGGCGATACGGTCTTGCCGCTCGCCGACGTGCCGTGATTGATGAAATCCTTGAACACGTCGTACGTATTCAAAGCCTTCTGACTAGAGAATCCGCGTGACAGGAAGCCCATTACGACATGCTCCTAGCCGCCAGCCTGCCGGCCAGTATGAAGAACGAGCCACCCACGATAAAACCCGCAGGCGCATAGATCATGTATGCCCCGTAGGAAACGAGGCCCGCCCCAATCAAAAGCAAGGCGTCCGGCAGCAAATCAGCGGCAATCGCTGCTGCTTTCGTCATTGCGTTTCTCATGGAACTCATGCAACCGTCCGTTCAGTTTCCCAGAAGGAGGCGCCAAGCCCCTCGGGGTTCAACGCCATCAATGCCGCAGCATCGAACAAAGCCATCAGCGGATCTATTTTCGCACTTCCGCTGATCGCCTTCGTAATTAGGATTGCGTTGCCCTTCGGCTCGACTCGCGCGTTGCCGACACACCAGTTCATCAAAGGGCTGCCGCCATGCTGCATGTCACCCCCCGCAAGCATTCGTTCGGTGTCCTTGATCGCACCCATCAGTTGATAGCCCTGCGGGATGCCTTGGATCTGATCGGCTTGGAAATCACGACCCGGACTTTCGAGTTCGGAAATGAGTGCGCCGATGCCGTGCCGGTCGACGCCAATGGCATTCTTCTCGGGCAGAAGACCTGCGTCTCGTACCTTGCAGAGAATGTCGGCAACAGCCACGATGTCCTGCCCAGGTCGTTGCACGATCGTCAGATCGCCGTCCTTCTCGAAGTCGCGCAACCGTGGAGCGATCTCCTTGCGACGAGTCAACACAACCTCGTGCGCCCATGCCTTCGCCCACACGAGCCATTTGCGCGTCTCGATTTCGCGGCCGATCAGCACCAGGCCGAGCAGGTCATCGAGACCGCCGCCGTCCACACCGACTGTGACCACCTCGCTGCGACGAAGCAGGTCATCGAGGGACAACTTGATCGCGTTCTGTTCCCAGAACTCAGCGCCTGCCCAACGGTCGCTGCGCAGTGCAAGGCCGATCTCCACGTTGAGATGCTTGGCCACGGTGCCACGCATGCTCTCTTCACCCGACTCTTGCGCTTGTTCCAGCAGGCGGACAAGCGTTGGCTCATCGACGCTCGCCCCCATGTTCGGGTTGGTGACGTAGAAGTTCTCGGGCTTCAGATACGCCTTGTTGGCAAGCATCCGGTCAGGGAACTCGTACAGCACCGGGCAGAACTGCGGATCTTTGATACGACCGTCGCGCACACCTCGGGCGTATTGCAGTTTCTGCTTGAACACGCCTGCAGGCGGCTCATTGCTCTGAGTGCTCAGGTATAGCACGCAGCCTTCGGGACGACTCAGCAGGCCACCTGTAGCCTCACGGAGCATGTCTTCGGCATTTGCCTTCTTGCCGAACAACCAAAGCTCGTCGATGAGCGTGACGATCCACTTCTTGCCGGCCACGGTGTCGCTGTCGGCTGCCACAACTTGCAACGTGGCCTTCGTGACGCGGTGCGTGATGGTCCGAATGTGATCTTGAACGTGGAAGAGTTCCTTCAGTTCGTCGTCAGCCTTGATCGCGTCCGCGGCAGGCTTGTAGGCATTGTTCGCAACCTCGACGGTAGGTGCGAGGATGCCAAATTCGCCGGCCTGCCGCCAGTTCATGATCAAGAACGTCAGCATGATGAATCCGGCTGTCGTCGACTTGCTGTTCTTCTTCGAGATCAACAACAGCCATTCGCGGATCAGCCGTCGTCCCGACTCAGGCTCGTACGCGCCGAAAATGTTGGACACGAAGTCGCGCAACCACGGGCGGCTCAATTCACCCCATGTCGGACTGCCAGGCTGATCGACGACCCGCAGTTGATCCATTACCGCAAGAGCGGCTTGCGCTTGATCCGGGAACAGTGGGGGTGATGGAATCAGGCTCTCGCGAGCCAAGATCCGTCGTTCCCAGTCAGGACAAGCCGTCGTCCACTGCGCGGTCAATCAACCTTGTCCGTGAGTTTCAGCAGTACTGTCGCCTCAAGATCGTTGCCGATGCTTGTCAGGAATCGCGCACGCACTGTGCACATCAGCGACGACACACCTGCAGGGATGCGGCCCCCTGATATTTCGAATTGGATCGCCTTGCCAATTGCTGCTGTCGTCTCGTCAGGGTACGTGACCAAGGAACCGTTGACGGTTGCTGATCCGAATGTAAGTCCACCTTGATCGCCGACGATCGCGTCAACGCTTGAGATTGTTTCGGCTGTGTCCAGCAGATCGGTGCAGTTGATGTCGAAGATCCGCGCGTCGTAAGTTCGCTTTTCAAGAATTTGCATAGTTTGTGCCCTCAATTCAAATGAACGACACGACGGCGCGAGTCCACCAAGCTGTATCGCTGTCTTGCGTCCAGAATCCAAACACGAGGATTGCCCGCTCTGAACGCACCAGGTATGGAAAGCAGGATGTTGTCGGCAGTGTGTGCGTGTAGTGCGTCGGAAACCACGAGGTACGCACTCACCGTCAACAGCACACCATCCGCGGTGTGCGCGTGCAGGGCATCCGCGATAGTCAGGGTGATACCGCCTGACAGTTCCAACGTCAGATTGTCGGCTGCGTGTGCGTGCAATGCGTTTTGCAGCGCAAGAACGGATGCTGTTGTGAGTGTTAATCCATCTGCGGTGTGCGCGTGGAGTGCATCGGCAACCACGATGGCAATCTGCGACGTGAGGACGAGGTTGTCCGCGGCATGTGCATGGAGAGCATCAGCAATGGTCAGGTTGGTCGTGCCTGAGACTTCTAGAACTACGTTATCCGCGGCATGCGCATGGAGAGCGTCGGCGATCGTGATCGCGGTTGCGCTCGTGAGAACTACGTTATCCGCGGCATGCGCATGGAGAGCGTCGGCAATGCTCAGGCTGGTGCTG
>OFRF01000106.1_pt1 | contig 25498 bp, 32 predicted proteins | sample 1543081 | NCBI WGS metagenome assembly OFRF01 (sample SAMN07774232, study PRJEB24372) | wastewater metagenome
ATATGCGGCCACACCGGCTCCTTCACCTACGAGCCCGGACAGTGGGCCCACATCGGACAAAGACCTTTACTCGACGGACCGACCCCGACAGAATAAAAGCGGAGGTCTTCGATGTCGAACTCACCGCACCTTGCCCTTGCTCCCTACTACGAAACGGTCGCTGCGAGTCAGACGGCTCAGGTCTTCGGAGGTGGCGATGTCGGCTCCGGCAAGGGAACATGGCTCGAACGCCTCATCATCGTCCCGGCGAACCTCAACCCGGGCGTCGTGACCATCATCGACAATGCGACTTCGATCTCCGTCTTTGCCGGAGGTACGGGCTCGATCACCGAACTTAAGCCCATCGTCGTTGATCTCGGAGTCGCCGCAAAGGCCGCGAAGTGGTCAATCACAACCGGAGCGAACGTCTCTGTGATTGCTGTGGGTCGATCGGTCTGACCTGGCTGCCGGAACAAATTAAAGAACTCAGACGGAGGATCAGGGAGTCAGAGGACTCCGCCTCCTGTGTTCTTCGCATCGACTCTCCGGCAGGTCGAGCAAGTGACCTCATCGATGTTGTCGCTAAGGACGATGCGACCCCGACGCCGACCACACTGAGCGAGGGGATGGGTTCCCCGGTAGATCCTGAGGTGAGTTCGGGGCTTCCTCACACGTTGCCCTTGATCAAACCGCGCACGGTCTGATTCGCCCATTTCCCGCAGCTCATGCACTGAAGGCGTTGGACCTGCCTCTCGACGAGCGTCCGCATCCCCTGCTTCCGCAGAGCCGAAGATCCGCAGTTCGGACAGAGATCCCCCTCGAGGGAGAACTGATTCATGTTCGGGAAGCGTTTGATCCCAGGACGGAGGGCATTGAAGAGCGCCTCAGTCGCCGCGAGATCCTGCCCGCAGTAGATTCGCATCGTCTCCATCGCAAGCGGATCCCGTCCGTGCGTCTTTATCCAGAGGGGCCAACCTTCGTTATCCATCTTCTCCGCATCGGTGAATTGCTCAGCGAGATACTTCAGTGAGTTCGAAAAGGCCGACCACTGTCTCTTCGCTTCCTTCTTCGTGTCGACCGAGAAGATGTCCGGGAGGCGCGTGAGTCCGTTCTTAGCGAGGCGAGTCTGAATGAACGGAATGTCGAAGCGATCCCCATTCTGTGTGACGATGACGTCGGCGGTTTTGAGGATTCGAGCCGCTGCGCGGACGAGTCTGCGGTCGTCGTTCACGTCGTCTTTCCACTCCGGAAAATCCCACGCGCACAAAACCTTCGACTCACCGGAGCCGAGAACGCGATAGCCGAAGCAGGCGATGGAGTTGATCGTTGCTTTGAGGGTGCGGCCCGGGAAGTCGGAGAGCTGCGGCCACACTTTCAGAGCCTCGGGGAGGTCTGGTAAAGTTTCGATGTCGGCCACAAGTATGCGCGGTTTCGTCTTCACCGACCTCAGGGTCGTACAGGAATTGTAAGAAGTCTCCTGGACGATTGCCTAGAAAACGAGCACTCAGTGCCTCGTCTCCGTCGACATGTGCTCGAAGATCTCAAGCGAGGCGGCGTAGTCTCTGAGGGCCTGGGCGAATTCATCGGGAGCGAGGGGTCGATTCGAACAGCAGGTCAGGGTAACCGTCAGCATGTCCTCGCTGCCGCTCATCTCGAACTCGAAGTCGATCTCCTCATGGTCGGGCTCTCCGGAGTCTTCGTCGAACATGAGGGCCTCACTGACAGTCTTTGTAAGCCTCGCGCATTTTCTGGAGGTAAGCTTTGAGGTTCGCGAATCCGGTCGGATCGGTACAGACGAATTTGTTGAGGTCTTGGACTTCACGGGCGCGGATCACGATCGCCTTCGCTCCGGGTTTGAGGTTCCCGTCGGAGTCGTAGTCTCGCTTGAGATTGTAGCCCTTCGCCTGCTCATACGGAGCATTGACGACGTAGAGGTTCGTATCGGGGCGCTCAACTCCGCAGGCGACCGTCAGGAAACTAAAGCTTACGAAGAGCATCGTCCGTAGCATCGTCGATTTCCTTTCCGGTCTCAGCCTGCTTGAGCGGTTCAACGGAAGCCTCGGCCTCACGCTGAATCGAATCCTCTCGGGATTTCTTCTTCCAAAGGCCGCTGAGGAAAGCATAGAGCTTCCCCCAGAGCCAATCGAGAAGAAGCTTTCCGAGGAAATTCATCTAGGCCATTCCGAGCTTGTCTTTGATCTTCTGAAGCAGGGCGCTCGATTTGAGCAGCTCCTCCGCGACTTCCGATCCGTCGAGTTCGAGTTTCAGGACGATCGAACCCTTAAGGCTCATCTCTCCGTCTTGATCTTGATCGACGCCAGCGGCGACATCACCTTCAACGATCAACTTATCCCCTTCGAGCTTGTACGACAGTGCCACACTAACCTCCGTGTTTGGTTTTCAGTTTTTCAATCTCATCGCCGTGCTTGGCGAGAGTTCTTTCGTAACCGTCTGACTTCGTGAGAATCACCGCGATCTGGACGTTCAAGAACTCGACCGATTCTCTGAGCTGACCGAGAGTCTTCGCCGCGTAGATCGCAATCCCGCTGAGAAGACCGTAGAATGCCCATTGCACAAATTGATCGAACTCAATCATCCGAATCCTCCGTGACTCGTTCCCTTCAGTGTCTCGGGCTCCGCGCGGGGCGGCAATTATTTTCTTTGACTGGACCTCGGGGGCTGCGGTTAGTGTTACACCGAACACGCATCTGGGGGATCACGAACATGCTCATCGACGTCAATTTGACGGAAGCTCCGCTTCTCGTTCCTGCGGTTCCGAAGGAGATGCTCGGAATCTCCAAGCTCTCCGATGGACGGACCTTGGTCCGAATAAATTCCAGTTCCCTCGACGTCATTCAGAACTGCATGAGGAAGGCTCAGTACCTCCTACATGAAGGATGGAAACCCGAAGTCGAGTCGCCTGCGCTTACCTTCGGCTCCGCAATTCACGCGGCCCTTGAGGTCTTTTATCAAGGCGAGATGGACCACCGCCGCGTCCCCGACATCGAGGAACTTGAACGCATCGTCTGCGGCCATGCCTACGACGAAAGGGATCTCGTTCTCGCTGCGACGGGGGCCTTTGCCAAGAAGGCGGAAGTCCTTTCTTCGTTGCCGGACGGGGACAAGCGTCATCCGATGAACGGAGCATGGCTCCTTCAGCACTACTTCCGCCTCTATATCAATGACCCCTACGTCTGCTACTTCGACGACAAGGGTCCCTTCGTCGAACGCCGTCTCGAGTTCACCCTTTTCGATGGGCCCGATCTCGTCATTGAGTATTTCGGAACCGTCGACATGATCGGACAGCACGTCGATACGAAGGAGCTTCTTGCCTTCGATCACAAGACGACGAGCACGATTGCCGGTTACGGGGAGAGCGGGAGTTACTTTGAGAAAGATCGTCCTAATTCTCAATACTGCGGTTACATCCTCGCAGCACAGAAGAATGGAATTGCTGTCGATTCTCTCGCTGTGAATATCGTCGAGGTCAAAGCGAAGCCGAAGACATCGCGCGGTTCTCCACCGAGTTTTCCACGTCAAATTACAACGAGAAACACGGGGGACTTTATGGAGTTCTCCGATGCGGTTGTAGATTCGGTTCGTCGATACCTTGCTGCCGCAGACTCGGGCAGATGGGTCATCGGCCCCGTTGGAGCTTGCAACGCATTTTCCGGCTGCACCTACAAGCAGGTTTGCGCTTCTCCGGCTTCGGTCCGCGAAAACATCCTCAAATCCAAGTTCAAGAAAGAAGGCAGCAATGCTCCTGTCTGATCTCGCACAGAATCAATTCAAGAAAGTCCTCGTCTGTGGTCCCCCGGGCACGCGGAAGACAACCTTCGCCTGCGGATTCCCCGGGAAGATCCGCGTCCTCGATTTCGACGGGAAGGTCGGCTCGGCCGCTGCCTGGTATGGAGCGAAGGAGCCCGAGCGCCTGAAGGAGATCGAAGTCGAGAGTCTCAGCTCGAACCTCGACCCGAACTTCGACCCCATGGCCCGAGTGAATGAGATCATCACAAGGGAATTCATCCCCCAGCAGAAAGCAGGGAAGATGGAGTATTCGACGCTTGTGATTGATTCGGCGACGACCTTCTCCTCCTCGGCACTCAAGCACATCATTAAGACGAACCCCGGAGTGAAGCGAGTTGCCTCGAGTCAGGGGACGCAGGCCTGCATGCAGGACTACGGGATTCTCAAGAGGGAATTCGGCCGTCTGATTCCGGGCCTGCTCTCGCTTCCCATGCACATTGTAATGACCGCGCACATTGAGGTCGACAAGTCGGAGTTGACGGGTGAGATCATCCGGAAGCCGATCATGGACGGATCGTTCGCGCAGAGCCTCCCGATTTTCTTCGACGAGGTTTATGCGGTAAAGGTTCGGGACGGGAAGGCTTACGCTCAGACTCAGCCGGACATTTACTTCGACTTCTGCCGCTCTTCGATCCCGGGGATTCCGAAGGAGATTGAGTTGACGTACGAGTCGCTAACGAAGAAATACCTGTAGGAGGATACGATGGGCAATGTGATTGAGTTAAGAAAGTCGAAGCGGGCTTACGTCGAGGAGATCGAGAAGTACATCATCGACACGGGTACAGTAACCTTTGCGGAAATTGAGCGGCAATGGCCAGACTTGTTTGGTGGGGGCGTATCTGTGTCGTTTCCTGCTTTCCAAGAGAATAATATATACCTTTGGTTCGATTTCACCGAGCAGGGCGCCGATGTGCTTGAGCAGATACGCCAACGCGGCAAGATAAAAAGCCTGCCGACGGATCGATTTGTTTACCTACTGGATGGACGAGTTCCTGATGTCCCCGTAGCTACTTCAATGCGGAAATATAAAACGCCACGTTGGCTACCGGTGTGCTTCTCCCGTTCTAATCGAGGGGATGCGCTGTAAATGGGCCTCTCTGTCACTGTCCGAAAGGGAGACTACATCGCCGTCGGAGATGTCCTCATCCGAGCGAAGTACGTCCGAGAGAAGGGCTTCATTCGGATCTGGATCGACGCTGCCGATGATGTCGTCATCGCGCGGCTGAAGGACACCGAGGAGAAGCCGGTCGAGTGGGTGCGAGAGAACTTGAATACGTTGATCAGAAAAGCAAAAACAACCGAGCCCAAGGGCTCATAACAAGGAGAGAGCAAGTGCTTGTGCAACCTGACTTCACTGAAGTCGCTGAAGAGATTTCGCCGGGAACTTACCGGGGCGTTGTGAAAAGCGTCAAAGAAGCCAGTTGGGGCGAAGGTAAGCCCTACCTGAATTGGGAAATCGAAACGGTCGGAGAAACCGATCCGAAGAACAACGGACGCCGGATCTTCCACAAGACCGCGACCTCGGGCAAGGGAGCCTTCATGCTCCAGAAGTTCTACAAGGCCGCGACGGGTGAGCCCTTGAAAGGTCCGTTCAATACGGAACAACTCATGGGCAAGCAGATCATTCTCGAGATTGTCGATGGTGTGAACCGCACGACGGGTCAGCCCTCGGGCTACATCGAAGTGAAGAACGTTCGTCCGGTCGTCTGATTCCGTCCCATTCGAGTAAGTAAGATTTAGAATCTGAGGGGGTTCTTATCTCGCCAGCCACTGACGTTACTCCCAGGTGCATCATCGTGCTGGATGAGGTAAGAACCTCTTCTTTAGATTACTTCGGCTGCCTCTCCTCCTATCAATGGGAAGGCGTCCTCCGTCCGAAACTTCTCGAAGCGGGGTTTCGCCTCGACTCGGTCTCAGTCTTCACCCTCCCCGAAGTTGAGGCCCGCCCTGATCTGCTCGATGGATCGAACCTGATCGTCGGCTTGGGTGAGGCTCCGCTTCGTTTCTTCGTCGGTCGCTCGAGCATTGATAAGTGGCACCTTTCGCCACTCGAGACAAAGTGCGGCCGCAAGTACCTCGGCGCGCACGACCTCGCTCGGACCAACGCCCAGTACGAACTCAACCTCTATCTCAAACTCACGCTCCGTCGGGCCTTCTCTGAGTTCTCGACGCCCCTTCCTTACCAGAGGGCCCCGGAGCGTTTTCTTCTCAACCCCCCACTGGAGGAAGCACTTGCAATCCTCGAACAACTTGAATCAGCCGAATGCCTCGCAGTCGACGTTGAAACTGGCTATGGACAAATCAATACTGTCGGGTTTGCCTGGTCCCCCTCCGACGCTGTTGCAATCAACGTATTGCCTGACCGACTCGCGGATCATTCTTACTTTCGGCTCTGGCAGGGAATTGAGCGAGTTCTTAGCGGACCTAGTCGAAAGGTCTTCCAGAATTTCATCTACGACGTTAGTTATTTCTCTGCTTACGGCTGCCGCGTCGCCAACATCGCCCACGACACCATGTGGGGAATGAAAGTCCTCTGGCCCGAGTTGGACATGGGCCTCGGCAACGTCGGTCGCATCTACACGAATCGTCCGTACTGGAAAGACGATGGAAAGGTTGAGAGTGAAGAAGGGACGAAGAAAGACTGGGGGAATGTCCGGGACTGGGAAAAGCATTACCGCTACAATTGTTCCGATACAACAGGAACTATTGAGGCCTACTTTAGACAGCGGAAAGACCTCCAGTCCCGAGGTCTCGAGGAGTTCTTCGACCGGGAAATCATGTCTCTCACCGCCCCACTCCTCGAAATGTGCGGCAACGGATTCCCCCTTGACCTCGAGCGAAGAGCCCAGCTCAAAGCCGAAACCGAGGCGAAGATTTCCACCCTCACGGCGAGGCTTCGAGAGGAAACCGGACAGGAGTTGAATCCCCGGTCTCCGCAGCAGAAGTTGAAGTACCTCAAGTCCCTCGGCCTCAAGATCCCCAAGACCTACGACAAGAAGAAAGGTGCCTATCGTGAAACGGCTGATTCAGCGGCTCTTCGAAAGCTTTTCCTTCAGCGGCCGGACCTGTCCGCATTGCGGACTCTCGTCGACATCGCAAAGACTGACAAGCTCCTCAGCAGTTACATCAACTTCGATGTTAAGGAGGGAGACGAACGAGTTCGGTACAGTTTGGGAAAGCTCACGGAAACTCTCAGACTCGCCGGAGGGACCGACCCCTGGGATCGGGGATTCAACATCCAAACAATCCCCCGAGAGGGGAAAGAAGTCAGCATCAAGTCAATGTTCGCCGCCCCCGCAGGACACAGCTTCGTCGAAGTGGACCTTAGGCAAGCCGAATCCCGATTCGTTGCCTACCGAGCCCCAGAGCCGAAACTAATCGAGATGCTCGAGTCCGGCGCTGACGTTCACGCGCATGTCGGCCGCGCCATCCTCCGCGCACTCAGGATCGACCCCGATACTCAGACGAAAGAGCAGATGAAGCACTGGCGGCAGCTCGGGAAGAAGTCCGGCCACGGGGCGAACTACATGATGAAGGCCAACACCTTCGTCGAGTCCGTGTTCAAGGAAATGGACGTCGTCCTGACGAAGAAGGAAGGCGAGGCGATCCTTGAGGCTTATCATGGTGAGTTCCCGGGCATCCGACGCTGGCACTCCGAAGTGTCATCTCAACTTTACAGGACTCGCAAGCTCACAGCCCCTACCGGTTGGGCCCGGTACTTCTATGGACGCCCTGGGCCGGATATGGATCGGGAAGGGATTGCCTGGGAGCCGCAGCACACGATCCCATGGATCAACCGAAAGTTAATGTTCCACTTGATGGAGCGCAGGCGGTGCGGAATCCTGAGGTTTCGACTCCTGAGCGAGGTCCATGATGCGATCTACATGCTCGTTCCGGATGATTGGATCGCACCGCTTGCGAACATCGCTGCGGAGCCGAAGTTCTGGCATCCAGAGCTGATCCTCCCCGGAGGTCGCTGTGTGATCCCGACGGAGATCAAGGTCGGAAAGAGACTGAGCGAAATGAGGGATTATGTTGAGTGAAGAATCGAAGAAAGAAATCCAGAAGCTCATCCTCGAGGAGATGGATTACTTCCTCCGGAAGCACAAGGCCACGATTACGAAGCGCGCCCTGAAAAAGTGGAAAGAACGACAACAAGAGATGAGCAGCAAAGATGTCGAATCGGAACTTCAAGAACTGGATTGATTCATTCCTCGAGTATTCGAAGAATGATTACGTCCCGCAGATCTTCGACCTCTGGACGGGCCTTTCGACTCTGTCGGGGGCCCTCGAACGGAAGGTCTGGCTCCATGAGGGGCATGAGACGCATTATCCGAATACGTTCGTCCTTCTCGTCGGTGGCCCCGGTACGGGGAAGTCCTCCTCGATCCGCAAAGGAGTCAGACTCCTCGAGCGACTCAAAAAGGACGTCCGCCCCGACATGAAGATCATCTCGGGCCTCCTCAGTCAGGCCGGCCTCTGCCAGGAGATGAAGGGGGAGATTCAGACCTTCTCTCATGCAAATCAGATTCATCCCTACTGGTCCGTCTTCTACTACAACGGCGAGGGCAGCGACTCGGGGCTTCAGAATCTCGCAGGTGATTTCAACGCGACAATCACAGCCCTCTACGACTGCGAGGACACCTACCGGAAGAAACTGAAGTACGAGGAGTATGAGGTAGCGAACCCCAGCCTCGGTCTCCTCGTCGGGACAACTTATGACTTCCTGAAGAACCTCCTCGGACAGACTTCGATCGGGGGCGGTCTCGCCTCGCGTCTCATCTTCGCGATCACCGACAAAGAGAACATCGCTCCGGACATCGAGTACAAGCTCGGTCTACTCGAGAAATCAGAGGAGACCCCCGAGCGTCAACGATTCGCCGATGCCCTCTATCAAGACCTCACTCAGATCAATCGCCTCACGGGGAAGTTCCGCGCCCACCCCGACGCGGTCAAACTCTACGGAGAGTGGCACGGTCGGTACTGTGAGGAGTTCAATGCCCTGGGCTCGGAGCGGATGAGGGCGATGCTCATCCGAAAGCCCACGAACCTGAAGAAGCTCCTCATGCTCTACTCGGTCGCTGAGCGGGATGACCTCGGAATCACCGAGGAGCATGTCACCCGGGCGATCCTCACCATCGAAGCTGTGACGAAGGATAACTCGAAGGTCGTCTCCTCCGCTGTGACTGGTGATAAGAACAGCCAGGAGGGGATCAATCAGATGATCATGCAGACGATTAAGAAGCGTGGCGGTGATTTACTTTTCCGCACTCTCAAAGCCGAATACTCCCGCTACGGAGGCGACGTCAGTCGCTTCGACGGAACGGTGAAGCATCTCGTCGAATCAGGACTCGTTCACACCTACATGGCTCCGGGAAACAACTACCGGGCAAAGCTGCTTGTCGATCCGGATACTCAGCTCTGAGTTCTCGGCGTCTGCCCAGTCGACGAAGACGGTGAAGCCGAGGGGTTCGACCCTCCTCTCCTCCGCGATCACCGCGAGCTGCGTGTCGATCGGGAGGAGGTGGAATTGAGTCCGGATCTCCGGGGTGAGGAATTCGATCATTCGTTCGGGGTCGTTTCCGTCGCCTGACCGCGATCTCGGGAGACTTCGTTGCGGAGGAGTCCACGTCCTGCGGTTTGGACAGTCTGCGTGATCATCCTCTCGCGTTTGAGATTGTTGTATCGACCGAGAGCTTCTTCAAGCTGCTTCGTAACGTAGCTTCGATCGACCTTCCCCCGATAGTCCGCGACGTACTTCTCAATCCCGTCTCGGTTGAGGATTTCCATGAGGACGCGATCCCGGTCTCCCCCGGCCTTGAGAATAGTCTGGGCACCGGAGACGGAGCGGCCCTTCTGGCCCATGAACATGCCGATGACGCCATTGATGATCCCGCGTTTGACGGCTTCGGGAGCAGTCTCGATATTCTTGACGCCTCGCTCAGTCGCTTCAAGCCTCTGTCCGTAGGTCAGGAGATCCTTGACGGTCTGATAGTTCGGACCGGGGCCCTCATTGAGGACCTTTCCGATGAAATCCTTCCCGTACTTCACTTCAAGATCGCTCAGCATTTTCGTCGAGTTGAATCCGGTCTGCGCTCCAGCGTCTTTGTTACGTTCGATCAACTGAGTAATGAATTCGTCCTTGAGCTGTCCCCACTGAGGCGAGTCTTTGCCGACGATTGCCTTCAGCGCATCGATGCGGTTGATGTTGTCTTTCCCATCGAAGAAGTAACCGACGATGGACTTCGTGCTGCGTTGGCCCGAATCGAGGATTCCCTGAAGATCCTCGACGTTGTTCCGAATCAGCGAGAACTTATCCATGGCCTCGTTGAAAGCTCGCTTTTCGAAATCATCCGCACCGTTGTCGAGGAGATTTCCGATGACCTGCCTTCGATGCTGTCGAAGCTCTCCGGTGAGTGCTCCCCATTGCTTTCCGGCCTCGGTCCCCCGAAGTTTCGGGTTGAGCGCCCCCATGCGATTGACGAGTTGATCGAGATCCTGGAGGCGAACCTCCCCGCCTCGACTCATAATGTCCGCATACTCTTTGAGGTTGTTCACAATCGCGCGGGCCTGTCCGGGCTCGGTGATTCCGTAGCGGCCGACGATCTCGTTTATGTTCTTCGGCGGGCTCCAGCGCGGACGCTCGGTTACATTTCGACGTCCCATGGTTTGAACCTGCTCGAGAATCGGATTCATAACCTCACGTCGAGTGATGGAAGTCGTCTTCTCCTTGCCGGGAGTGAACTTCAATTCCCTCAGCATGGCCTCGACCATTTGATTCGCGTTGTCGGGGAGAGGCATCTTACGCCCCTTCGCCAGTGCGAAAGCTTTGGCTTTAAGATGTCCGATGGCTTCACCCTCGGCGCGGTCGATATTTTGAACCGCGTCGGTGATCCCCCGACTGAGGTTCGCCGGGTCTGGGGCAGGCCCCTCTACCTTCTTACCGGAGCTTGCAATCGTGCTGAGGACATTTCGGAGGCTCTGCCCGTAACCTTCGGCGATTTCACGCTCTCGGTTCGCGAGTGCTCCGGAATCGGCGACCTGCTCGAGTGCCTTCTTCACAGCGGGAGCCTTCTCAGCGGGCTGCATTTGATGAAGGAGGAGCGGGGCTTCGATTCCCTCGGCGTTGAGCCGCTGAGCCGCTTCAACGACAGCTTTCGATTGAGCGGAAAGGGCAACGACTTCCCGTTCTCCGGCCTCTCGGGCGGCCTTGTAAGCCGCAGTTCCGGGAATTCGCTTCATAAGCTTGCTACCAATGACGGGGAGGAAGAACTCCGCTCCCATGCCGAGCAGATTCTCTGAGGTCTTGCTTCGATCCTCATCCTGGGGAACTCCGGCCAATTCAGCAATCTTATCGGCCGCCATGTTAGCGAAGGGAACCATTCCGACTCGAGCGAGTCGGGCTCCGGTGACGGCGCCAGCCGCAGACCCCGGGATTGCGCCGACGACAGGAATCGTAGCTCCACCGGCACCGGCACCTGCCGCAGCTCCTGCGATTCCGCCGAGCATTTCAGCGGGGAGCATCGCAGCTTCCGTCACGGCAGTTCGAGCATTGTCGGTGAGGAGATCATGCGCGAGTTCGAACGTATCGGGGTCGATTCGTTTCATCTCGCCCTTGTCTTGGCGACGGAAGTAAATCTCTCCCTTCTTCACGACGACGTTCTTGTCTCCGTAGCGGCTGCGGAGGGCGTTGACCGCCTCTTGGTCATTCGCAGCGAGTCCGTATCGAATGCGATCGGCGAGAGCGCCCTTGCCGTCGTCACCGGCCTCACTGAGCTTCGCCCCGTAAGCCTGCTCATCGGTCTGCATCTCTCCGGTAGGGCCGACGACGTTATCCGCTCCCGTAGGCTGCTGAGCAACGAACTGAGAAGCTGCTGAGACAAGATCCTCCTGCGGAGCCTCAGCCGGAGCTTCCATGACCGGAGCTTTATTCTTCGCCATGAAGGCGGCTGCGGCCTGGGCGAGTTCATCGCCAGGGACGGGGGAGCCGACAGACTGCGGCTTCGGTGAGGGCTGTCCGCTGATCGATGCCATTAGAGACCCAACTCTTTCTTGAGATCCGGGGTGAGGAGTTTCGGGTAGGCCTTGAAGAACTCCTTAGCCGTCGTCTCGTCCATGTTCTGACCGCCGATGTTGTAGGTCTTCCCCTTCGCCTTACGCTCGATGCCGAAGGCTTTGAGCTTGGAATTGAGCAGGTTCTCTGCTTCTGCGAGCATATCCTCAGCCCGAGCCAAGTTATCCGCCGTAGGAAGGGCCGGATCGATCGTCCTCATCGAATACTGCTGCTCGGCTTCTTTCGCGGCGAACTGGGAATCGAGCGAATCCTTCAGCCGGATCGAAGCCCGCGTCTTATCCATTGCAGCTTTCAAGTCCGGATTAATAACAGCCTGGGCGGTGGAGCCGAGGAGTGATCCGGCCGTCGAGCCGAGATTGCCGGTCTTGAGTTTTCCGGATTTGAAGTCCCTGACGACTTCTTTGAGCTTCTTAATCTGCGCCTCAGCGTTAGGAAGTCCCCCGCCTTCACCCTCGAACTTGGCTTTATCTGCCTTGAGGGTCGCTTGGTACTTCACGTCTGGAGCCGCAGCTTGAGCTTGGACTTGTTTCCCGAGGCTCGCATCGGCCATGTTCTGCCCGCGAACTTCTTTGTTCCGCTCGAGAGTCGCGATCTTCTGCATCTCAACGAGTTCGGTTCCAATCTCAGCGAGGCCCTCCGGGGTCGTCTTTCCCCGTGCGTACTCCATGATTTGAGCGCCGCGAAGTTCTCCTCGGTTGATCTTGTCCTGAATGTCGAGGCGGAGGTTGACGAGCTTATCGCGGACCTCCGGGGATTGCATGAATCCCTGGAGATTCGGATCGAAGAAGTCATCGACCTTAAGGGCCTTGATCATTCCTGGAACGTAGTTCTTGAAGTAGTGGTTTTGCGCGGTCTTGTCCTTGAAGCCAGCGCCCTTCTCAACGGCCTCCATGACCTTGTCGACCTTTTGCAGATAAAGCTCCTGCTTCTTCTGCTCCATCTGCTCGCGCATCTGCTTCGTCTGCTCGATCTGCTGAGCGAGTGCCGCTCCAGTTTTGATACCAGACTGAAGCTGCTCTCCGCTTTGTTGGGCGGTTTGGGTCGCGCCTTGAATGAGCATGCTTGCGATGTCTGCCATGCTAAGCCTTCTTTCCTTTAATCTGTTTCATCTCATTCAAACGAACAGCAAATCGGGCCTCTTCGTCGAACTTCTTGAGGATGCTATCGATGCCCGGGATGTGTCTGTAGTTGTCACCGAACCGCACCCGCAACGCCGAGGTCAGACGCATCCGGCCGACGGGGGAGAACTCAAGCTTCGGAGCACGCTCCCCGAGGATCTCCTTGAGATCGTCGAGGTCAAGCTCACGCTCCTTTGCCTTCGATCCGCCCGAGCCCATGAGTTCGTTGAGGGTGGCTTTGCTCATTCGTAGCCCCGTCGAGCCATCGGAGCACGTCGAGACGTGACGGGCCCCAGAGCAACACTGCCAAAGCTTTGACCTGAACTCGAATCGGCTCCGTCAAATTCGCTGGGGTCTCCAGCGCCGCCGAAAAAGCCCATAACCTTGTCCGCAGCTGCTCCACCTAGCTGTTTGCCGAAGCCGCCTAGAAAACCACCTGCGGCGGCTCCAACTAATGCGCGCCCCATTGAAGCATTGCTCTGCCCCCGGATCGACTCCGCGACCTCATTCGCTCCGGCCGTCTGAATGAGTCCCTGTCGAGCGTTGCCGAGAAGCCCCGCCTGATTGAAGAGCGACTGCGATCCGAGCTGCCCGATCTGACTCATCCCCATGATCTCACGGAAGAGGTCGGGCCGCGTCGCCGAGAACTGCCCGGCCGTCTGACCGAGCTGACCGATTGCCTGCTGCTGAGCGCCTGCGAAGAGGTTCGAGGACTCGGAGTCGAAGCGATTGAGGGCTTGCATCCCCGCTGTCGAAGTCTCAGCACCGGGACCGAGCTGCTCCCTGAGCTGATTTACAAGCTTCTGCCGGGCCGTCGCACGCTGCCGTTCGAGCGGCGCCAAGGTCGATGAGGTCTCACCCCGGAGGAGCTTCAAAGCCTGCTGAGAGGCCTCAATGATCGTCGGATCAATCTGCGCGATCATCTGCTCTTGTCGGGCGAGATTGCGCTCCTGGTTCTTCAGGTCGCGGTCCATGTTGGCGAGACTCAGGGTCGTCGCCCGATCGGTGATCCCCTTCGTCTCATTGTACCCGGCTCGGGCCTCTTCCTGCTGTGCCATGGCCGCACGACCGGCCGCGTTCGCCCCACCGTCGCCGAAAAGACGCTCTCCGATGCTTCCCATGCTCAGCCTCCGATTTCCTTCGTCATAATGATAGCGCCGTTCGCAGTCTCGGTCACTTTGAAGCCGTAGCTGAGGGCCTTGGCGAGAGTGTCCGTGGAGGTGAGGCTGCGGGACAGGACTTGCGTCCAGAGGTGCCCATACCCAGCAGCGCGGGCGATCTTCTCAACCTCTTTGACCATCTCGGAGCCGTAACCCTTCCCGCGTCGCTTCGGGACGACGTAGATTTCCTCGATGCGACAGAAGGGGGCCGCGAAGGAGTAACAGACGAATCCCTCGTCGTGTTCGATGGTTTCCCAGCCGAGGCGCTCTTTGAGGTAAGCGGGGAAGAGGCTCACTGTTTCCACCCGCTAATGGGCACACGAACGTCCGCAGACCATGTTAAGTTAGCATCAACCCCGAGATGGTACCCGCCCGAGCTCCATGTGGTAATCTGGCTACTGCCCACGTTGTCGCTGACGACAGCGTGGAATCTAAGCTTACTGGTATCGTAGACACTTACCACACCGGTACCGGCGCCCCCGCCTGAGACACGAGCAGACACGCAGCCTACGATACTGCTGGCTTTCCATTGAGCAGCACTCCCGAAGACCGTAGTAGTGGCTTCAATTGTAGTGGTATCGATGGTCACAGCAATGGGAATGGCAATCAGATAATCTCCGCTTCCTGCCGCAGCACTTGTTGTGTTGCTTTGTGAATACTCATAATGCAGCAGTAAATCAGTTCCGAGTCGCTGCCAAAATACTTTGTCTCGTGCGATCCCAGTTGGCTTAGTTGGTGATGTGGTTGTAGCTGTAATCGTCAGGGCCCCGGCATCTGTCCAGGTAGAGGGTATGTAGCGACGTTTAATCCAGATATTCGTCCCGTCCGACAGTAACTCAACGATCTCATACTGTGTGTTTAAGGTCGTTGTCGTCGCTCCGTTGATCGTCTCCGAGGCGAATCCGTCGAGGGTGATCGCGCTGTAATCGGACGACGTCTTAATGAATGTCAGCGTCTGCCCGCGCCAGTAGGCGGCCGGGGGGAGGGTCTTTGTGAAGGCACCTCCGGACGAATCAAGTGGGATGACCCTCTCGACGATTTCAATGTTCGAGGCCGCCGTCTGGCTGGGGAGAATGAGCTGGCTTTGTTCCCGGTTCCAAAAGCTCTCGACGGCGGTGAGATCCTGCGAAGAATTGTTGAATGCCGAACCGACGCAGCGCCAGCTCTGATGGGGGTGATACCAGCCGAAGAGGTCTTCCCTGCGGTCATAGGGTCTGACATTGGAGATGACCCGATCTCCCTCTTCGGTGACGTAGAAGTAATAGTAAGTCGAAGCGGCTTCGGTGACTCCTGCGTCGAGATGCGCAGACATGGACCACGAAAAGAGGCCCTGATCGTTCTTAACGAAGGTTCCCCAGACGTTGATCCCCGCTCCGTACCAATTCGACTTCACCGTGGTCGCAGAGTCGTAAACGACCTCAACCTGTCCGGCCTCAGCGTAGTTCGCGAAGAATTCGAAGCTCCGGGCGCAGACTGTGTTCGTTGTATCTTGCGCACAGACACCGACGAGGGTCGCATCGGCGTCGACAAAACTCGAGACGTCGTAGCGCTTCCAGGTGAGATTATCCGTGTCGTACCAGTAGTCACCGATCGAAGGAGAGGAGGGCTCGTCCTTCGACCATGTCGGAGGATTGTAGGTCGCAGTCAGCGTTTCATCGGCCTTAGCGAAGATCCAAGTCAGCTTCAGGAGGGTGATCGTGTCGTTGTTGCTGTAGACGATGCGGGGGACGGGGTTGTCGGAGCTGTCGAAGAAATACCCCCGCTTCGCCCGGATGAGCTTGTTCGTCCCGACCTCGGCGATGAAGTATTCCGTCGAGGAGCCGTTGTTGAGGGAGAAGGCTGCGAGCTTCCCGACGAGTGCCGTGATCTCCGTCCCGACCGTATCGATCGTGATCTCCGTACCATTCTCTCCGGTGTGCTTCGTCCAGTCCTGATCGTTGGCGACCGTATCGTTGACGAGACAGGTATTCTGTGACGACGGAGCGGCGGTCAGGTTCGTCAGGGTAACATCGGCGTCGATGTTGTACTCAATCCCATCGACGTAATAGATGAAGTTCGTCGGAGTCCCGTCGAGCTTGACCGTCCGAGCCGCTCCGTTCGGGACGAGGAAGATTGGCATCTGGCTTCCCGTGCGGACGCGGCCGGAGACGAGGCGGTTCGCGGTGAGCCCGGTTCCGACAGCGTTGGCGAGGCCCGCCAGCGAGGAGACCGGAGACTCATACCACTCCGACTCCCCGGTGATCTCAGCGAGCATGAAGCGGAGCCGAGCGATCTCTCCGGCGAGAGTCGTCGCAACGGACTCCGTCCCAACCTCACCCGGATCAGTCGTCACCTGCATCTGCGTGACGTTCGTCGAGTAGTCGTCGATGAGGAGGGGCTGCATCGCGGTGAGGAGGTTGTCGAACTCCGCATTGAGGTCGCTGTAGACGACATCCTCGGAGGCGACCCAAGTCTTAACACGCGGTTGAAGTGATCCGGCCATAGTCTAGTTCTCCCTATGCTCTGCTTGCTTGCGTCTCGCTCACACGAAATCCTACCGTGAACGAGGAGATTTCAAAGTTCTGATTCGCTCCGGCCAGTCGGCAGGAGAAAGAAATTTGCCGCCCCGATCCATGGAGCGGCGCCTGGATTGTCTGACTTTCCTCACGTCCCAGCGGATCGCCGTCTCCCCCTGAGGGAGTCTTGATCCCGGTGCCCCCACCGGAGCCGAGTGTGAAGGCATTCAGACCGTCGTCCCTGACGTCCATTGAGAATGAGATTGTCTCTGAGAAGGTCCCGTCGATAAAGACGTCGACGCTGAGATTCCAGGTGCCCTTCGGCTTGAACTCGACTGCGAGGAAGTCGAAGAGTTTGTTCTTGTGGGCGACGGCCGGGTCGAGGTGTCTGAAGTCGACGTGGCCGATTTTGAACTCACCTGTGTAAGCGGAGCCTCCGACGAGTCTGTCTTCGCGGTCCATGAGGTAGACGTAACCGTCGGCACTTCCATAAATCGGTCGGGGGATTTTGTTGAGATCTCGACGGAGAGCAAGGCAATCAGCCTGATCCTTCGACCACAGAGCCGCTCGGGGCTGCTGCTTGTTGAAGTCGAGATGCAAGAGGACGTTGTTCGTCGTGCGGTAAGAGTTACGGGCGGTGAAGAAGGCCTGTTTCTTCGCCTCATAGTAGATCGCATGGCAGACGTCGACTCCGCTGAGGGAGACGTTGTTCCGGTAGTAGTTTTCGATCTGGAGCATCCGCAGGAGGTCACCCGACTCAACGTCACCGAACGAATCAACCGCGCGGTAAGAGGTCGGCGAGCCCGACTCAGAAACCGCGATCATGTCGTTCATGATTTCGAGGATTCCATTCGGCGAGGAGAGACCGAAGTTCGAGGCGAGCTTCCGCCAGACCCAGTTGTCGGAGTCCGCATCTGCGTCGTCGAGATAATAGACGAAGCCGCCCTCTTTGAATGCGAAGAGCCGGCCCTTGAAGACGAAGGCCCCCTGGATATCGCCGCCCTCACCGGGGAAGATCGCCTGGGTGAGGTTGTTCGTGTCGAAGTCTTCGTGGTTTCCGCTGTCGCTCGCATAGGCACGCTGCTTCATGAAAGCCCACAGGCGATTCCTGTGAGTCACTCCGCAGGTCGGAAAGTTCGGAGTCACCCAATCCGCAGCCGGATCGTCGACATCCTGAAATCCATCTCCGTCCGCAGCGATGTCACCGGAGAGAACTTTGAGCTGATTCGCCCCTGTGAAGAGGAAGAGTTTCTTCGCCCTGAGGGCCGTCTCCTGTCCGCCCTCAATGAACTTGCAGCGAGGGGTGAGGGACATGAGTCCCGAGTTGAGAGCAACGGCCGAGGAGAAGAGGCGATCTCCAATGTCCCTGTAGATCGATCCGTTCGCGCAGACTGCGATCATTTGCTGCGTTGTGGTATCGGCCCACCAATCGTGGAGACCGACGATCGGGGAGGGAAGGACCTGTGTGTTGTACCTGAGGGAGCCCGGAGCCTTCGTCAGCGACCCCGTCTCGAAGCTAATGTTGTTCGCACGGATGAGCGCGCCGACGGGGATCTCCCCGGTTGGAAGATCGGTCAGGAGGCCCATTTGACCGAGTGGAATTACTGCATGGCGACCCGTATACACTAGGCAGCCCTCCGCTCAGTGTTTAGATTGCGGTTATGGCAAAGGATCTCAGTCGTTTTTTTAGCCGCATTGAAAAGACCTCGACCTGCTGGCTTTGGATGGGGGCCCGTCTTCCAAGAGGGTACGGAGTATTTGCGCACCCGAAAACCCGCTACGCTCATCGATTGATGTGGATCATTAAGCACGGAGACATCCCGGCTGGTCTCATGGTCTGCCATAAGTGCGACAATCCGCCCTGCGTAAACCCCAATCATCTTTTCCTGGGGACCGCTCAAGACAACCACAACGACGCCATAAAAAAAGGCCGAAGCAGTAAGAACCGGGGATCGGCTAACCCAATGTCGAAACTGACGGAAAAGAAGGCTGCTACAATCAGAAAATCGCAACAAACGGCAAAGAAAATTGCCGCTCGTTTCGGAGTTAGCCTGAGCATTGTGTACCGGATACGACGCGGAGAGGGCTGGAATCATGACGTGTAGCCCCCGATAATTTTACGGGAGGATCGATTGGTCATTTCGGGTCTTGGGATAATTTGACCGAAGTTTTCCCCGAAACGAGATTGAGCACCCCGGAATTGTGAAATCATAGCCAGTAGCTTGCCCTGTACTAGGTTGGCGTAAACTTGCGCCCGATCATCCGACTTGGCCAAGAATAAGTAAAACACGGCCGCATCCTCGAGCACATCAACCCACTTCCTCGGGAGGAGTGGAATGGAAGCGGACGAGTCGGTCAGATCACGGGGGGTCGCGACGTACTCAACTTCGACTCGAGTCTTCTCCTTCGGAAACTTATTGAATCGGACGGTGAGGACTCCATCGGGCGACTCTCTGAGGACGGCGAAGCGATCCGGATTCCCCTCGTTGCACATAGGCAACGGGTAGCTGCGCTGAAAGGTCTCCGAGTCGACTCCTGAGATCGAACCACCGGAGCTTGCATTTTTATGCATCTTCATCGGTTCGATGAGCCGGGAGATTCCGCCGAGGGGGTAGGTCCCGGTGACCGAAGCAGCGTTCGTCGAGTTCGCATCGTCGAAGCCGAGGAGTTTGTGAGCGGAGTAGCTGGCCTGATCGCCCGTGCCGACGAGGACGAAGACGGAAGAGCCGCCTCGATCCGAGGCCATGGTGAAGAGTCGAGTCGTCGTGGAGTAGGTGACCGTATAAACCGGAGTTCCGCCGGTTGTGTTCATCTGGGCTTGGACTTCAGTCGCAAGCTGTGCCGGGGTGTAGGTTCCCGAGGTGAGTGTCGCAGTCAGGGTCGTCCCGGCCGTCTCCTGAAACTGCACCTTATTGTTCGTCGAGTCGATGACGAGGTAATCCGGGAGGAGGTCGTAATCGAGCTTTGCAGCTTCGAAGTTGAGGGTGCCCGACGCATCTGGATAGGCTCCGTCGAGTTCGAAGGCCGTTGAAGCAGCGGTGTGCGAGGCGATGCGGAGGACTTCAGAGCGGCCCGTCACGCGCAAATACCAGCCTGCGACAGAGGCAGCAGGAGCCGAGGAGAAGGTCCCAACTTCGGAGCCCTGAGTGAGTGCGACAGTTCCCGTGTCTACCTTGGGTTGAAGCTCGAGAATCAGCGGGCGCGGTGAGCGGGCCCACGGCCACACCTCATCAACCGTAACCGTCGAATCCTTCAAAAGGGGAATCGTCCCACCGGAGACAATCGTCCGATGAACGCGATCGAGGGCCGCGAGGACCTGACTCTCATACGGAGAGTTCCCATTCGTGACTTCACCCGCCGTGCGGAGAGCGGAGTCACAGAGGTCTGCGGTCGTTCGAAAGTTTGCCAAGTTTCCTCCTCGGGGCGAGGGGGAGGCTTAGCTCCCCTTCGGCGTTTTCTTTTCTTTTTCAGCCTGGATCGCAGCGAGTTCTTTTTCCAACTCGGCGATGCGGCTGTCTTTCCGCTGACTCTCGAGAGATTGCTTCGCAGCGGGGCTCATCGGCGGGTCGACCTTGATGTGGGCCTCACCCTCAACGAGGGCACCCTTCTTCGTCTTCGGGTCGACGACCCAACGGCCAATCGCCTCGCCCTTCTTATTGAAACAGTTCCCCGAGCCCGGAGGGCGCTCGAAGATTTCCGCCCGTTCGCCACCGGCAATGCCGGAGACACGGAGGGTGTAGGGATCGGAGAGAGCGACCAAACCAGTCTTCTCGTCTCGGTGAGTGACCAAGAGGTCGAATCCTTCGACCTTGCGTTCTTGCTTTACGACGTCAAAACGACCCAATCGGTCTCCCTTGTTCGGCCGGGCGAATTACCACCCGACGACTTCCACTTCGATAGTTTGAGCAGCAATAGCAACGGTCGCAGCCTCTTCGAGACCCGCCGACATCACACCACCGAGGGTAGCCGAGTTGGCTCCCGCAATCGTGAGGTTCGTCGCCGTGTTCTTCCCGAAGGTCGAACCGTTGATCCCGACAGCACCGGTCGCCGTGACTGACCCGATGATGTTGAGATCATGCGAGTGGGTTCCGACGACGACGAGCTTCTCAGCGCTCTGGTCGTACTGAAACTTGTACCCCGAGGTACCCTGATCAACGATCGTCATCGATTCGATGACAACCGGAAGACCCATCTTCCCCTTGGTGATCGGAATTCCACCGGCCGGGACCGTCAGAGAGCCGTTACCGAAGGCGAGGCGGACCCGGTTGAATTTCCGGGAATCCGCCAGCGTTCGCGCGTTGAGAATCGTGTAGGTGACATCACCCGCAGCAATATCTGCCATCTGAGACCTCCCTTAGGCCGACGCGACTTCGTCGGATTGCGTACCAACGGCCATCGGTTCGAGGACGACATCGTAGAAGCCCGTGCCCGCAGCCGTGCTCGAGTCCGTCGCCTGAGTCACATGCTCGAAGCTCAGCTCATCGCCGACATTGAGCAGGACCGGGGGATCGCAGACTTTGCGCATGACTTTGCCAGCGGCCGTGCCGTCCGGGATCGTGATCTGCGCGATGAGCACTTCACCCGAAGCCGAGTTGTAGGTCGGACGTTGATTCACTTCGACGACGGGCGCGACGTTGTCGGCATCGACGGCGAGGGTGACGTAGAAGAGGAATTCCGTGATCTGGCAGGGCTTGGTGACGAGGTATCCGCCGTAGACCGCAGCGGCAGCGGCGATGTTTTCCGCCGTGTCGTGCGCGTTCGACTTACGGACGAGGTAACCAAGTCCCATTTTGTTCGCGTAGGCCATCTTCAAATCTCCTTAAAAGGTGGAGCCCCGAAGGGCTCCGTTTTTTCAGTTCTTAGCTCGAGGTTCCGTGGACGACGCGGGCTTCACCAGCGTTGGCCGAGTCGTACCAGATTTGGCCGAAGCCATACTGACCGTACCAGGCGACCGCTTTCTGACGACCGAAGTCGTTGCCGACGTTTTCTTCGGCGAGCAGGTGCGGATCTTCCGAGACGGCCATGACGACCGGGTCTTCACCGAAGACGACGAATTCGCCGAGGACCGAGCCGGTGCCCTTCGAGTCAGAGAGGGCCGACGTATGGTTGCACTCGATGAAACGGATGTTCTCGATGCGGCCGACTTCGCCGTTGTACTTGGCCGAGGGATCGGTGTACTTCTTCCAGTCCGTCCAGGCCGGATCGCGCATCAGGCCGCGTTTGGCCTTCGTCGCGAGGATGCAGATGTAGTCGTCGCCCGAGTAGGGGGCGATATTCAGCGTCGAGAACATGTAGTCTCGGATCGACTCGACGTGGAACATGTTGAGGTTCGAGACGGCGGCGCTCGAAGGAGTTCCATCCGTGTCGAAGGTCGTCTCGGCGACGCCCGTCGGGATGGCTTTGATCTTCCCGGCTTTGAAGGCCGTCGCAGCGTCGATGTCCATGCTCAGTTTGAGCTGCTGCATGAGCTTCTTCTGAATCGCATTGGCGCGATCGAAGTGAGCGAGGTCGACCGAGAGCTTCGTGTACGGGATCGCACGTCCGCGCTCAGAGACCGTGATCGATTGAATCGACAGAGAGACCGTATCTTCGGGGATGCGGTTCGTTTCCGAGAGCGTGTTGTCCGAGGGGACATCGACGTTCGAAACGCGGGTGATCGAGATCGATTCGCCCTTTTTCTTCCCGTAGCCCTCAGCCGGGGTCACGAACTGCATGAACTTCGTCTCTTTGATCGAAGCCATGCGAATCTGCGACGAGAGAGCGTGGTTTTTAAACGGGGCTCCGGGGGAGTCGCTCGTCCAAGTGTGAACAGCCATGTGCCTTCCTTTGCTTTGGCGAGTCGCACCGTCTTCGACGCGACCCTGAAATAATTACCGTCCTTTTTGAAGCTGACGCATCTCCTCGGCGAATGAAAGGACTTTCTGGGGCTCCTTCGACGGTGTTACACGCGCGGGGCTTCCGCCCGCCGGACTTACGGCCTGAGTTCGGTTCGGAGCGAGGGCCGTTCGCGGCTTGCTGTGCTCGATGATCTCCGCGTATTCGGCGCGGACCTTTGCCGCGAGGGCCTTTTTCGCTTTCTCGACGTCGGTCATTTTTCCGATGGTGTTGAAGTTCTCCTGGAGGATTCTCTGTGCATCCGCGCGACGGATGTCGGGGTTTTCGGAGAGAAACTGCGTCCACATCGCCTCGGCCTTCATCTTCCCTTCGATGCGAGCCTCAGCTTCGGCGACCGCGCGTTCTTGCACCTTTTTGAGGGCTTCTTTCGGATTGGAGTAGAACTCCTCTTCGAATTTGTCCTCTTCCGGAGCGGGCGCAGCGGGCTGAGCCGTCGCAGCAAGAGCCTCTCGCACACCCATTGCATGAGCGTCGGTGAGTTCCTTCTCTCGGGCGAGCTGCTGGGCGTACTTCAGGGCCTCGCTCTTCTTCGTGAAGGTCTGATCACCGATGATGATCTCTTCCTCGGGTTCCGCAGCAACGACTTCTTCGACGACCGGCTCTTCAGCGGCGGCAGCAGCGGCGACGACGGGCTCAACAATCGGATCATCTCCGACGGGAAGTTCAATCGCCTCATCCTCAGTGCGCTCACCGGCCGCGACTGCCGCGTGATGCTCTTTCACCGCAGCAACCTCTTGCATCATCTTGCTCATCGTCCATTCTCCTTCTGCTTCTCAGTGTAGATTTCCATTTTGATTTTGATCTCCCGCTCCATGGTGTGGAGGGTATTCAGCTCAGCGACGAGGGCGAGGAAGTCGGTCTCGCCGGCTTGGAAGCGCCCGAGGAGTCGTTCGAAGGCGATTCGCTTCTTGTTCTCCAGGAGGGGAAGCAGGGTCGGCGCTGCGAGGCCGAGCATCCGGGCTTCGATGAGTTCTTCGTTTGTCACTTACCCTCCCGCCAATGCAGGAGAGCCCGGGAATTCTTGAACCGGCTGCGGTCCCCCCGCTCCCATCATTGCGGCCATTGATTCGGTTCCGGCCTGAGGAGTCTGACTGTTCTGATCGGGCTGGCCTTCGACTGGAGCCCCTCCATCAGGAGCCATCGTCGCAGCGACAGCAGCGGGAATCTCGAGCTTGTACTTGTCGATGTTGAGCGCGGACATGATCTCACCGAGGGTTTTTCCGAGGTCGTATTTCTTCATGAATTCTTCGAGGAGCTGAGGCGAACTCGAAACGACCTGAAGGAGTTGAGTCAACCGCTGAAACTCCTGCGCACGCGCGAGGGTGAGGGAGACTCCGTAGACGCGGAATTTCACTCCTCCGACTGTGAGGGCGAAGACTTCCTCTGCGGGGATCGCTTTCAACTCACGACCGCGATCGGGACCGAAGAGCGCAACGAACTCCTCCTCGGAGATCATGTCCCAGTTCTGAGCGACCGTCTCCCAGGCCTGCTCCAACTCCGGCATGATCTGACTCGACTCGAAGTTCTTAGCCATTCCCTGGAAGACGTTGTTGATTGCGTTGCTGCTCTCAACCGTTGCGGTCGCGGAGACGTTGGGGTTCCCGCCCTGCATTCGAGCATCGTTCGTGAAAGCAGAGGAATTGAATTCGGACTGCTGGAGTCCGAGTGCATTGAATGCTTCGGGAGGGACTTGAACGGAGGTCAGCGGTTCGAGGACCTTCGCTCCCGGAGGAGCCATGCTATTCACCGTAAGGGTCTTACCGTACTTAATCCCGTCCGAAATCTGAGCAACGTTGTCGAGCCAGTCCTTCCGAACTTGCTTAATCGCATTCGTCGCCTGCATCGATCCATCAACGATGAGGTTGTAGAGTTCGATCATCGATTTGTTGTGTTTGACCGGAGCGTCCATGACTGCTTTGTGCCAGACGGAGCCGGAGACTTCGATAAGGGGCGAAAAGACGTAAGGCCGCTTCTGACTCCAGCGGGGATTCATCTCGGGTTTCCGGATGAGGATCGTATCATTCGCAATCGTCGCAACGTGATTCTCGTAGCAGACCTCACCGTCTCGGTTGAGGAAGGTTCCCCACAGCTCGGTGATCTTCACCTTCGGACGCATCCCCGCGATGGTCACATTCTGCCCAGTCTCACGCGCCTTATCGGTTTCCTGCTCGGCGTCCGCGTCTCCGCGACCGAGTCCGTTGACTGCTTCAGCATTGTAGATCGCCTCATCCCCCTCAGCGAGCTTCTTCACTTCGAAGAGATCGAGCCAACTGTCTTCAACGATGTAGAGATCGGTTCCATTCGGATCCGGGTAGAAGTTCTCATGCCTGACCTCATCGAAGACGAGGCGCCAGGTCTTGTTTTCAACCTTATCCACCCAGCGTTTGAGACTCTTCCCCCGGCCCTTGCGGCGGGCGACGAAGTAGGGCTTGTCCACCAACTCACCGCGCACTTTCGAGACGGCGAGGGAGCCGAGGAGGGCCATTTGCACCTCGTTCCCGACATGATTGAAATACTTCGCCCGTTCGAGCATATAGTTGGTGAGTTTGGTGATTTCTTCGGGGCGGATCGCCATCGACTGCTCCGTCCCCGGGAACATCGCCTCCGCTCTCCACCAATCTCCGAGATTCGCGAGGGCTTGCTGGAAGAATGAGCGCGTTTGCTCGACGGCGACGGAGACTTTACTCAGGATTTCCTGACTCTGCCCCTCCTCCTTGTGAGAGAAGTCATGCCTGAGGTGATAAGAGTCGAAATTATCCTTATTCGTGTCCATCCGGTCGCGTTTGGCCTCCTCAGCCTCATCACGGCAGGCGAGAATCCAAGCAACGACATCAGCGTCGGTCATTTTAGCCATGTTTTTTCCTTACTTTCCCCGTGTTTGCGCTGGAATCCATACGCAGGGGGGTTGATTTCGATGTTGTAGTTCTCGGAGGCGTAGCTTTTGAGGCCGCCGCAGAGGTATTGAAGGGC
>OFRF01000107.1_pt1 | contig 25303 bp, 61 predicted proteins | sample 1543081 | NCBI WGS metagenome assembly OFRF01 (sample SAMN07774232, study PRJEB24372) | wastewater metagenome
ATACTGTACAACATCATAGTAAAACTCAGGATGCTCTCCAAGTGAACCCCAATATACAACATACTTACCACTATCCTTATCCTTACACGTTTTCTTACCAAAACATTCAACAAATGCTTTGTACAGCTCTTGCTTCTCTTGTTCATTCATACTTATTTCTCCTTTGTGTTACCTGTTGATGTGTTATTATTGTACGACAAATTCCCAACATAATGCAAGGGTTTCTTACAGAATGTTGGGAATATTTCATTATTGTTTTGCTACAAATTGGATTTATGCCACAAATCTGGGAATTCGATTTGGCTGACCTAGAGGATGGGTCTAGTCTCAAATATCCTATAAATCAATGACTTACGTAATTGTAAGATTACTCTTCCCAACTAACCTCAATAGTGTTTATAAGATGGTTAGCCTTACCAGCTTTTTCAATAGCCTCTTCTTTTGTGTTGTGGATACTACCTGTAGAAATATCAGTACTATAAGCATGCTTATACACATTAACCCACCCTGTACGTTTTGTTTTAGGCTTCACAAAAGGTGCCTTAAAAGGCACAATCACATATGTAATTCCATCAATAGGGGAGTAGTTCAAACTCAGCTCATCGCGTTCTTCTAGGTAGTCTTCATCTTCCCGACAAATACGTCCCTCATCAAATACTAGGAATTCTTCATCAACGTGTGCTACCGATTTACCCATAAAAATTCCCCATGAATGTCCCATGCTAAATAGCCAAGGCTGAATCAGGTAGTGTGCTGTCTCCAAAGAGATATTATGTTTCTTGGCAAATGCTGCTACATTGATGTAACAATTGTCGAATGATGAATTGTCAGATTCACTATCATAATCCTCATCAAAGATTGTAGTAATTACCCAATCATCGTCCATTAAGAATTTGATAACAAAATCATCTTCTGATAGCTTATAATTGTAGACATGTTCAGTGTTCTGGAGAACACAGGTAAGAATATCACCATCTGTGCGACAATTGTATGTATTATAACCTACATCCATGACAAATTTCTTAGGAATCTTCTTTGTTTGTTTGTTGAATAAATTCATAACGGTGTTCTTTACGTTGTTTACAGTATTTGTCATTACATTTCCCCTCGGCTTTCTGGTGTCATAAAATTCATTGTCTTGATACATTCGATTACACGTTGTTCGCCTACTAGATAGACGGCTGCACGTGCTGATTGTTCATCTTTATAACGGGGGAATAGGCTCAACCCTGCTGAATATTCCCACCAATCATAGTCTAGGTGTTCACATACATGGTCATAACTAATAGCAATACTTGCATAACCAACAGGATTCACAATCCCCTCTTGCATACGCATTTCAGCCATTACAGCGAGAGCATCTGCAAATGCTGTAGCTTGTGCTTTATTTGTGCTGGAGAATGTACATAGGAAGTACTTGTTTACATCACCCTCATGTCGAGTTGATGGGTAACCAAGTACAGTGTTAGTATATAGTTCTCCATCTCTAGGCACCATCAGTTTAATTGCTTTCTCTTGTTTCTTAGCTTCTTCCAAAGAGCTAATAGCACGCTCCAACAACTTCTGAGCTGCTTCTACGTCTGCTTGATATTTCTCTAATGTGTTCATTTTCTCTCCTTTTTAATTAATTCTGTTTAAACACAGATTTTAGGCGCTCTTCACCAATCTTGTCAATAGCTTCTTTAGCTTTTTCTTTGCTGTGAAAGTAGAAGTCATTGATGTTTTTGATAGTATAGTTGTTGTCAACGAGGAAAATATCACACTCCATGCCAAATCGTACAAAGTATTTTATAATACTATCCTCAGACCAATCAATCTCTACACCAGCCTCCTTCCAGCTCTTATCAGCAAGACGTTTAAGCTCTGCCATTACTTTCATCTTTTCTACTACTTGTTCTGCTTCTTCTTTAGTTTTGTAACAGTTACCGATAGCAATACGCATAGCATCAACATTACTTGATTTAGAGAAAGTATCTACAGCACAACTCCCTAAAGAACTTATATACCAATATTCATCACCCTCTTTAGGCCATACATCATTTTCAGCTTCAGCTTTTTCAATAGCTTGTTGAAGCTTTGTAATTTCGTTTTGAGCTGCTTCCAGTTGTTGTTTCAATGTTGTTACGTTCATTTGTTTCTCCTTTGTTTGTTGAACATGAAATGGATTATGGGGGATGTTGAGCGGGTTGTCAACAACAATTTACACAAAATAAAAGCCCCTTCCAGCAACGGATAGTGGCTTGATAAGCATATAGTATTACTTCAAGCACTTCTCCAATTTATTAAGTGCATTCTTTAAAGCAGTGGAAATTGCCTTGAATTTATATGAACTCCCACAAACCAATATCCTTGAATTATTTAGGGACAGTGAAATATAATTGTAATCCATCTTAGAAATAGTGAGGTATGAACTACTCCCTTTATCAATCACTACAGAGTGTGGTTGTGAATACTCTTTAGGATCACTACACATTTTACAAAGTAGTTCGATTGCCTGAACTAGCTGTGGAATGATACTGTACATATTTCCTGTGGATTGAAAACTAAATGCAGAACTATCTTCCTGTATACCGGAAATGTCTACACCTGCAACCTGTACAGAGTTTCCTGTCATGTGAGATATAACTTTCACTAACCTCTCCTTTTCAAAATTCTAGCTAACAACCACAATATAACATAGGAAGAAGGTTTGTAGGAATATTTTTCAATCCATTTTTGCACCTCTTCCCTTAGCTCTGCACGCAATGGGTTTCTACGTTCCATGTTACAACATCTTAATAAAGCCTAGCAAATCTTTCTTTGTATACTCACCTGCTGGAATAACAATCTTTGCAGGGAGAATAGTGTAGCTCTTTGTAGGCTCTGTAATATTCTCTGTTGTATTCTCTGAATATTCCTCAAAAATAGGAAACTTGAATTCATTATTTTCAAAGATAGGTGCGTAGTGCTGATACACTTTATCATTAGAGTATGTATTTTCATAAAAATCTTCTGACGAACAAGTCATCTCGTTCTCCACATACACAACAAATTTGGATTTGTAAGGGGGTGACAGAAATAGTTTTCCAGTAGAACTCCAACTCTTATTGTATTTATTAATCAAAGATTCTTGTAACTTGTCGAAGCATACTTCTTCACCTATGTTAAGAGACTCAGCAAGGCGTGATACAAAGATTACAATTGGTTGTGACATTTAGATTTCCTTCCGTTAATTAAATTAATACTGTTTCCTTGCACATAAACAGCCCTAGAAGCTATCGCTGAAGATATTTGGTAAGGATGTAGCTTAAAGCTGTTACAAGAGCTTGTAGGTGGCTTTATGTGCGTTACAATGTTTTCCTTACGTTGATCTCTTATTATTTTGATAATAAACATTTCTAACAATACCTACTGGTTGCTGATTATATTTTTCAGCATCCCACATACGTTTTCTTACACTGGATGTAAATACATCCCCTCCTGTATAAAACTTATCACAATTTCTAAGAAGCTGACGAGCACACCAACCTATATCTTCTCTGCAATAACACCTGTATTCATCTACTACCTTGTCACCGAAATAAGCACGTATGTTCCAACCATCACCTATCCTTGTTACTTTAATTGTATGTTCCATTTTGTTTCTCCAAATATTCTTTAATCTCAAAAGACTTTCTACTGCCTTCAGCAAACCCTAATTTTAGGGTTAAAATTACAAGGCACCTTTCAGCAAAATCTTTAGAGTGTCTATCAGGCGTGTGTTCAGAAATGTTCCCATACAGCTTTGGAGCATTTCTGAAAATATTGTAATAGGAAGAAATTTCATCTTCCACAAATTTAATTAAAGATTCCAAATCTCGTACCTGTCTTTAGTTGTCTGACGTTCAACGTATTGGTATCCGCTACCAATCCAATACTGAATCAACGCCCAGTATGTGTCGTTTTTACCTTCCCACATACTAACGATTTTACCGTTTTGTTGTTGAATGTAGTTTTGCATGTTGTTCTCCGTTCCGCTAGTTGATGAAACGTATTATGAACGTGTTGTTTGTTGCTGTCAACATATTTCAGTGCCTAATTTATATTTGATAAATTGTATAATAATTTTTCCTACGAGCACCATTACAATGTGTAATCTCTGTTCTTGTAGAAACCAAATCAGCAGCTTTTAAAGTGTTTATACTATTTTTGATAGTACCTACAGACACCCCTAAAGCTGTTGCATAAAATTCCTGAGAGTCGAAAAGTTCACCCTTAAAATGAGTGTATCTACCGAGCATAAAAGAGTACAAAACTTTATCCACTACAGAAAGTTTTACACCATTTACTGTATTTTTGCACAGTAAATCCAGTTCAATTTTTAAGTACACGGTTAGCTTTCAACTTCAGAAAACGTCAGTATACACACCCAATTTCCCATAGTCAAATTTTGACTACGCCATAGCCAAATTTTGGCTAATATATAGCTAGATATATTTATATTTAATAATAACTATAAAGAACCTTATAGAGTATTTATAAGGGTTACCTATAGGGTTACTTATAGGGTTGTTTATAAACACTGTACAGACGCCCTAGCTACGCTAGCACATTGTACAAATGCTATATACAATCTTGTAACAACGTAGATATGTCTTGTATTTATATACAATCAAGACATGCTTACGCTACAGAAGGATTGAAAGTGACGTACTGTTTTTGTGCAAAGTTCTTAAACGTCTTCCTGCTGGCCTGCACAGCGCCTGTACAATACGTACAAATCCTAGAAATAATTTCAAACAGTTGTTGACAGGGGTGTGGCAGGTAAGCTAAGATGCTTCTCATCAACAACGTGACAAGAAGTGTTTGTAAAAAACCCACACAATCGCTCTACAATCAATTTGTAGGGTTTGTTAAGGGGTGTGCTTAGGGTAACTCGTGTAAATTGATTGTAGGGCAGTTTCTGCGGAAACTAGAGGGGTTTATGAAACGATGAAAGGGACGAAATGAGTATCAAAGACTATGAGAATGCTAACTGGAAGTTTGAAATTGGTGATAATGTTAAATTCTGTTCAGACTTAGCACAGGGATGGGTAGGCGAGGTAACAGACAGGTACTTGTATTATATTGATAACTCACCTCGTAACAGGTATAATCTTCTACTTACAGGAGTTGTTCCTGAAGTTAACCTTGGTAAACTACTAACGGCTGATGTACATGAATCAGAAATTGAGAAAAGAATTTGACATGCTGAATATGTGATTTGAACAGTGCTGACATAAACAATAAAACCCACATAAACGCTCTACAATCAATTTCTAGGGCATTGTGGCTATATGCCCCTATGTAACATCATAGCAAGCGATTGTAGAGGTGTTTCTGTGGCAGCAATTGGTATTTAATTAACAATAACTAGGAGGGTATACTATGTTCGGTGTATTTTTAGATGATGAAAGGGTTCCTGCTGATGTTACGTGGGTTAAATATCCGGGTAACATTGAATGGACTGTTTGTAGAAATTCTACAGAGTTTAAAGCAGCAGTAAAACAAATGGTTGACAACAACCGTCATTTCTGTGTATCATTTGACCATGATATTCAAGAATGGAATGAAGCAGGGGAAGTGACAGGTTATACAATTATCAAGGAAATGTTGAATGACATGCTCGATAATGAAATTAAAATCCCTACCTGTTATTTTCATACACAGAACCCTATAGGGAAAGATAATATGTTGAGTTACTATATCAACGCTTTAGAATGGGAGAGATTGAAATGAAACGCAACATTTATCGTGTTGTAGCAAGAGCTTGTAGGTGCCTTAAAATGGCAGGAAATAGGGTTAATAACTAAATAAAAGGAGTAATAAATGAACATCTTTTCAATGGAGTATGTGCAGCGTTATCATCTAGATAAAAACAAAGGTAAAATAGCAACAAGATTTGAGGATATTGAAGATGGGGCTGTAATATCTTCGTCTGACATTAACGAGTTTAAAAAAGAAATTGTATTTTTAAACCTGAAAGAACAGTTACTGGTTGTTTGTTATTACAATGGAACAATTATGGAGCAGTTTAAATTATGTGCTGATGTAACAGAGCAGAATAAGCCGCACATTGTTAGTTGTTATAATGAATATAATAGTAAATAACAGGAGAATACGAATGACAGTGTATGAAGAAAATGGTTTTACATCACGAAAAGATTACCTTGAATCTCTTGCTGAATGTCATGACATGGATTATGAAGATGTTGAGATGTTGGCTACAACACTAGGGGAAACAGAAGATTTTGATGGTCTGTTGATAGCGTTAGAAGATTACTGTGAGGGTTGGTACTAATGAAACATTTTAAATACCGTGTTGTAGCTGGCCCAAATTGGGAAGTTACTGATGCTGAGTTCCAAAGAAAAGGGGCACTAGAGATTTACCACGTCTTTAACGATTTTAAAGAAGCTGTAGCTAAGGCTAAGAGTCTTGCTAATGCAACTGGCTTATACATGGAAATTCTTTATAAACCTACTATACAAACTTGGTATAATGCCTACACAGTAACACCATTCATGAAAGGACGGCTAATTAAATGAACATCTTTGAAAAATTGTTTGGTAAGTGGGAAATTGTTAGTGCGAAGCTCATCACCGAAACCCTCACTAGTAATGATCTTTACACAAAAGAAGTTGAAGCTTATGCAGTGGTGGAAAAGAACAGTAAGACAGGGAAGAAACGTGCATACCTTGAGTATTTTAACGGGCGTAGAAGCTATATTTCTGTACATTTTGCGGAGGGAATTAAATGAATAAAGAACAACGAGCAGAAGAGTTTCTAAAAGAGCTAGAAGCATTGTGTATTAAACATAAAATTCAAATAGCTGTGTCAGGCTATGATAATATTGAACTACGGGATATGTATCGAAGTGATCCTTATATTTATTCTGGTACAGAAACAGAAAACTGCCTGAAGGAACCTAAATGAGCACATTTCCTAAACACCTTCTACCAGAGCTTGAGAAGCATTGTAACAAACGTGATCGTTATGAGCCTGTAGAAATTGATGTAAAACATATTGAGCATTTAATTGATAATTTTGACAATGCAATGCTTGACATGGAGCCTAAAACAGCGTTATCATCTGCTTGTCGGTTAGTTAACTATTTGAAGGAGATTTTGAAATGACTAAAAAATACGAGTTTGTTGAAGGGGATGAAAAGGTTCTACCGAATGGTGTTACTGTTAGACGTATTAGGTCATTGGCATTTATTGCAGATACAACCTTCTCGCCTGCTGTAGAAGTAGGGGAACTAGGAGGGTATATCCAATCAGAGAGTAATTTAGAAATAATTGTTTCAAGTAATGCTTGGGTTTACGGTAATGCTTGTGTTTACGGTGATGCTCGTGTTTCAGGTAATGCTCGTGTTTCAGGTAATGCTCGTGTTTCAAGTAATGCTTGGGTTTACGGTGATGCTCGTGTTTACGGTGATGCTTGGGTTTATAATGACGGCCTTGTTTTTTGGGTATCAAAAGTAGGGTATGAAAACGGAACACTCACTGTTTATAATACAACATCGAATGATCTACTTGTGACAAGAGGATGTTTCATTGGAACACCAGATGAGTTTTTAACAGCATCCCGTAAGAAACATGATGCTGATACACACGAAGAATATCAGCTCTTAATTAAGGTGGCTACCTCCCGTATTAATAAGGCACGTTAAGGAGTATTAAAATGAATATTATCTTTGCAATTCTGCACCTTGTAGCTGTATTTACATTCTGGCCAGCCTTGTTTATTACAATTCCATTGCATATTATTGCAGCTAAGAAATAATATGAATAATACACAAACATTGCAGCAGAAACTTGAACAGGCTCTGGCCTACCTTGGAAATAAACATATTGTTGCTAAAGATAGCAAGTTTGTTTATAATCGTAACCCTGTTGTGTTGAAGGGGAATAAATAATGAAAATCAATGAAACAATCAAACACCTGCAAAGTCAAATCAAATTACGCTCCCTAGAAATTGCTAGTTGGGAGAAAGAACGTGCATCGTGGAAAGCATCTGCAAAGCATCGTACAGAAGCTAATGATGAATGGGCTTTTACAGATTGGAAGCGATATCATGATTGTAAAGATATTATCCGTACACTAGCAAAGCAACAGAAGATTGAAAAGAACTTGTATAAATACCTTCTGGAAATTCGTAAAGCTGTTGGTTTCTTAGTAGATTAATTCTATGAAGAAAATTGAAATAGCTATCAGGGCAATTGAGCTAATCACTTGCTGTTTTATTGTAGCTGGTGTTATTAGACATTGGAGTTGATATGAAACCACTTAAAACATTTGTAGCACTACCAATCCTTGTAACAGGACTGTTGATTCTGTCTGTAGGAAGCGCTGTATTTTGTCTAGGAGCATCAATTGCTGAACATAAACTTGTTGGGAGGAAGAAATGAAAACAATTAAAGAGCGGGCGAAAGCCATTACTTTCGAGCACGAAAGCGACATTGCGACAGCCTTTTCCCGCGCATTTGCACTGGTGCAAGAAATCGCCAACGCGCCGGAGCAATCCGCGCCATGAGCAAGAAAGGTCAATCATGAAATGGAAACTGGTTCCTGTTGAGCCGACACCAGAGATGGTATGTAAAGCCGAAGAAGATTCACCCCCGTTTTACCACGGCGACCCATGGTACGGCTGCGGAGCTGCCATCGGAAGGCCAGATAAACGCAATTTACAAAGCCATGCTCGAAGCCGCCCCGCAGCCGCCAGCATTGAGCGATGAGCGGATTTTGGAATTGATGGGCTTCCGCACTGAGGGCGTTGTCTTTGGGGAATTAAAAGCTAAACATGCAATTGACCTTGCCCGCGCCATCGAGCAAGAGTTGATGAAAGGTTGTGTGTGATGACTGAATCAGAAAAAAGATTGATTGAGCTTTGTATAAAAGATGGCTACGGTACGGCAGCTTTTGCCATGTCAGTCAAACAGCAAGGCAAATGTAGCGAAAGACAGTTTCTTACAATGCAACGTTTGCATTCAGCGGCTGATTTTAGGCGGAACAACAGACCGCGTAAGTCAAGCCGACAAAACCAGCTTGATTATGCTTTTTCAGATTATGCGGATGGCGGAGAATTTTAAGTGGGAGAAAACGAATGAGCACATGCACAAACACATTTGTAGAAATTCTAGCAAATAAGATTAAATTGCTAGAAGAAAAGCTAGAGGATATTGACAAACGTTTAGAGCAAGCAGAAACTAAAATTGCTGTTTTGAAGATGGCTTCTGGTATTCAAATTTATAAGAATGGAGAACATAATGTTGATTAGTGTTCAACCTGTTGGATTAGATGGATGTCTTGCTAACAACTACACAGATGTTACAATTCGTGTACATAGCACAACAATTAATCTAGGGTGGCTTACCAAGGAGGAAGCTGTAAATCTGCTAGAAACGTTTAAGCAAGCTTGTATTGAGCTAGAAGATTTTATCAAGAAAGATACAGAATGAAGAAACTATTTATTGATTTCCTTATTGAAGAAGCTAAATTTACAAGCCTAGACAATAAGAAGAAACAAGAGGAATTGCTTAATAATACGTCTGTTAATCTTCTCTGGAACATGGTGTTAGAGAAAGCTCGTAGTCAGGGTTATGAGCTGGCTGTGAACCATTATGCGAGTCATAGCAAAGCACCAGATTTTTGTTATAAAGGAGTGAAAAAGGTATGAAATATTTAATCTTGATTAGTATGTTATTTCTAACAGCTTGTGGAAGCAGGGTTACAAGTGGAGAGATTGCTAAAGCACGCATGTATTGCTCTGATAAGGGTGGTATACGTGTAATTGATACATTCCTGAGTACAAGTGTTCATTGTAATAGTGGGGATGGGATATTAGCAGCTAATATTACATTAGGAGGAGAAGACTATAACAAATGGAAATAGACCTGATAACTCTGGCCTGTGAACGTGCTGCCTTGCTCCCTAAAGAACACCCTGTACGGGTCTATGCAATCGCTACCGATAAACGTGGACAGATTCTTGGAGAGCGTGGAAACTCATACCATAAGTCACATCCTGCACAGAAGAAATGGGCAATGGCTGTTTTCCAGCCAGAACGTGAGTTTCTACATGCAGAAGTGTCAGTTATGATTGCTGCCCTGAAAACAGGTAAAAAGATTGACAAATTATGTATAGGGCGTGTAGACAAACAAGGGAAAATCAAGAATGGAAAGCCATGTATTGTTTGTGCTACAATGCTAGAACAAGAGTTTCCACATGTTAAAATTTATTGGAGTAAGGAGAATGATGAATAAATTTATTGAAATTAAACGCAAGGTGTTGTGTTCACCATATTTTATTAATGTATCTAATATTGTTTATGTTTGTCAACATCACCATCAAGGTTCAGAAATACGTCTTGTAGATGGCTCTATTCTAGACGTAATTGAGAATGCTTCAGATATTATGAAATTGATTGAGGGTACATAATGAAGATTTGGCGATTAGAATGCTCTCATGGAGGTGATCCGTTATATACTTGGGCTTTCTTTAAGAATAAACCAGATGTACAAATGATACGGAATGAGGTTGTTGATTATACAAGGTGTATTCCTAGCACGGATGATTTAGAACAGCTAATCAATAAAGGTAAGGTTATGATTAAGTCGGATGAATTTTACCTAGAAGAAGTAGAGGTGATTGATAATGATATTCTGCTCTGAAAGATTTCTAGAGAAATTTAAACAACACCCGGCTATATGGAAAGCTCATTGGTATTTAGCACCATTAAAACGTCAATGGCGATGGAAAAAGCAGAATAATCTAACTACATTAAGCTTTAATGAGTGGATAGCGGAGATGAGAAAATGAAATTCCATATCGATGATTCACTAGAAAAATTTAGACGGCATTTTGGAATTGATAAACTTACTGATGCAGACTTTGAAGAACTTAAATTAAACATAGTCTCAGCTCTTAAACAACATACCAGTGATACAGACTCAGATGTGGTAGCACTAGAATTTTATAGAGGTCAACTTACATATAGCCAAGCTCAAGACTTATTGGATTATCTACATAATGAAGGGTACAAGTGTGATGATGGGTACATCTACTATGGATATTGTGTTACACTAAAAGTCAGATGGGGAGACAGCGGTATTGCCCTTCAAAAGCCATTTGAATTATTCTTAGCAAAGTATACTAGCGAAATTAGAGATCAAAACCAAAGGAGAAATAGTGAAAACAACCAATCAGTCTGTAGAGTGCTCAATATTTCCTGATGCTTCCATCTCAGCAGAAGCTCAGGGAGAATTTGTAAAGATTACAATTACAGGACGTTCAGGCACACAACAATCTGTAATTCTTAGTGATAGGCAGTTTAGTAAATTTCTAACTATTTTGGAGGAATTCTGTGGATACTAAAATTGAAGCTAAAGCAGTAGCCCTATTTCTTTATGATTCTTATGAAGAATCCTATGCAGCTTTTAAGAGTTTTGCTGATATCAATAAACACATGGTAGAACAAATTGTACCACAACACCCATTTGTTCAGGTAGGAGCTTTACGCATCCACTTTGGATATGCAACCAGTCATGAAGATTTTGTATCAAAATTTTGTAGTATGCAATGTGTGTTTATTGTGTATAATGGTACAAATCCAGAGGTAGAGAAAGTATGCAGATACCGTGTGAGGGCTTCGACAAAGGATTTAAACTATATTAGAGGAATTAATAATGATTAATGCGAAAGAGGCTTTCCGAATGTTGGAAGATAATGGCTCCTTAGATATTACTGTAGAACTTGCTATTGTAGAACGTAAAATTAAGGAGGCAATCAAAGAAGAAAATTATGTTGTAGTTATACGTCTTGATGAATTCACACAAGTACGTAAACGCAAGGTGCTATTAACACTACAAAGTTTAGGGTATGAAACATTGCATTGTGGTGGAGATAGTTGGAGAGTATCTTGGTATTAGGAGAATAAAATGATTAACCTAGCATTAGTACGTAGACAAGGCATCACAGATGATGCTGCTTACAAAATTATGTCGTTACAACAGACACGGTATATGTTACATGAGGCTATGAAAGAATGTAGCTGGAATAAGAACACATTACGTCAGTTTCCCGTGTTGCTTGAAACAATTGAAACAGAGCTTCAAGCCTTATGGGGATTTGAGCAGAATATCAATTACTATAAATTCTGGGATGTTCCTGGGTGTGTGTGTTCTTCTATGGATAATAATGACAAATACCCTTACGGATATTATGTAATTAACTTGTCATGCCCTGTGCATGGGAAAGATTAATAGGAGAAATTATGGAAAAAGCAATTGAAATTGTACGAGGAATTCTAGCAGAAACAACCCCAGATCATTACCCTAAATCTGGTGAGTGTATGGCTGCTAGGTTTGTTCTATTAGAGGTGCTAGATAAGCTACGTGATAATAGTGTTACAAAAGATGCACCAACATATTTCCAGCATCAGAAAGAGCTTTTAGAATGATCTTCTATGATTTCCCTAAATGTACGATTGAGCCTATCATGTATAACGATAATGAAGGCTCTCTACATATTGTTCTCAAGATCACACATTATGTTATCGTCCCTCCTTGGAAGGGTAACCCTGTAGATTGCATGTCTGACCTCGATTTCTTTGGCTACGTGGCATTAGAGTGGGAAGTTGCTGAAGCGACATTCTACCCAAATGGTGAGGGGTGTGCCGAGATATCCATTGACAAGAACATAGTGCTCGATCTATTATCATTATTAGAACGAGACGACATTCAATCATACCTTGAGAGTTTCATGGCAGATATTGACAGGGGTGATGAGTCTGATGTAATATGTCATTTTATTGGTTAACATAGAGGAGAGAAAATGGAGAGTAAGTTTAAGCAAGGGGATGAGGTTGTAGACATTCTAACAGGAGATGTGGGTGTTGTTGTGGGTGAAGTCATCGGTGAAGATAGTCGGGCTTGGGACGTTAAATGGAAATCTGGAATAATTGCCGGTAGCACTTGCTGGCACTGGGAAGACCAGTTAGAACTTGTTGGTAAGTTTAAGATTGGTGCAAAGGTTTGTGTGAAGGAAAATCCCTCAGAGCGTGGTGTGATTGTGTCACGATATAGTAATGAGGGTGAATGGTATGTTGAATGGGACAACACAGGGTATGTATTGTGGATTCGTGAAGATCAACTAGATATAGTTGAAGAAAAACATACCCCTTTACAACAAACTATTCAAGGGTGGAATGAAATTGTTATCAATAATGGTGTAGTTACTGAGCTGAAACATTGTGATGAACCTACAAGTAAAATCACCAGTACAGGTGGAAGCAGTGACTACTACAAGCTCATTATTAACGGTAATCATGTTGAAACAGAAGATGTAATTTACGCAATGGTTGGTGGGGACTTTGCTCTAGGGAATGCTTTGAAGGCGCTACGTCGTATGTATCTTGATAGTGAGGGTGGGGGCAAAGAAGGTGTAGACATGAGTTATGATGCTAACAAGGTAAAATACTTTGTGGACAGTTTTGTTAAACGATTTGGAGACTAACAATGCAAATTAAAATTGAAGATGCTGATGGGGATAATTTGACAGTAGGGCATTGGTATAAAGTGTGGTACTTGCAAGATGATATATTGTATGTAGAGAATGACTATGGTGAAATTACTGCTGTTTATGATTACCAAATTGCGGAGACAGAATAATGATTAAAATTGAGTATTATCAAAGCAATCTTGGTGTATTTATCAAGAATGAATGGTCTATGAACAGTCTTTACATTAATGACATTCCATTTGACGAAGGTATTGCACGTAAAGGTTTCCGTCAGTTTGATATACAAAGCGTTGATAAAGTGGAACGTAAACATTCCCCTACCTATGAACCAATTGGTTATAAGCTTAAAGTGGTAGAACTAGCTAGTGACAAGATTCCAGTATATCTTAAACAGGAAGATGTGCAGCCATACATGGACGAGGATGACAACACATGCTGGACTGATTATGAAGAAATTCGTGGGTTGTACACGGTTGATTCCGTACAGAAGGAAGGTGGATTAACACCAGTAGAATACCAATTAGTCTGTTTAGGTACTTTGCAGATTGATAACATTGAATCTCCAGCCACTATGGCTATCAACGTGAGTAATCCTAAGACTTATATTGAACCGCCAAAAGGTTATGATTTGTCTGGTTTAGTTACTTATTCTGATCTGGAGCAAATGCTTACACCAGAATTCCTACTCCATGAACGTCCGTGTAAGTTGACAAGTGGGCAGATGTATAACATTGTACGTAACTGGATTAAAACTAACATTAACCCTAAATGTGCTGAGATTACAAGTGATTATGATTTCTGTTTTACTGTAAAACGTAAGCTTTATCACCCACCTGTAGAAATTAAAACTGAAATTAAGAAACAGAATGGGCGTAGTTATGCAAATCCAAAGTTTAGCTCTCGTACCAAAGCATATGATAGTGTACAAATCTTTGAGATGACATGGGCAGGGTATAAATATAATGGTGGATATGAGGGTTATACGTGTATTCCAGCTTTAGAAGGTAGCAGTCTAAAAGATATCTCAGAACGTTTGAAATACTATCTTGAAATGTTGATGGAGGAAATCAATAAGGAAGTGGATAAATGTTCTTGTTGCAAAGGATATGGATATGTTGTAAAATCTATTTCATCAAATTTTGAAAAGGAGTGGGTAAAATGATTAAAATGAAAGTACCACCACTAAAACCACTAGACGATTATCCAGAGTTTCTTTTGCGGGTAGCACATGGAAGCCAAGGAAAGAGAATTTCCCATGTATATTGTACGGAATATGAGTTTTATGTACGATTTGCTAATGACAGTGATTTTGTATATAATTTCTCTGAAGAGTGGTTGCACATGAAGGAGCAATATGAGAAAAAATAAACTGATTGACATCCTCAATCAAATTGATGGTAATCCTGATATTCTTCTATATAACGGGTTTGTAGACGACTTTATGGATTTCAATATCGCCACTAAACCATATGTTTTAGTCAAACATACGCGAGAATTTTTCTATAACAATTTGTGCTACACTTTTCAAACACGTAATTCAAGATTACCTAGTGAAGCTGAAAATCAAGTATTGTTAAATAAAGCTGAAAATCTTTCTAAAAAAGAGGAATGGGAGTTTCCAAACGAGTTTGTAACACAAGATGAGGTAGGACGTTGGTATGGGAATAGGAGTAAAAAGGTATTCATGATTGAAGGTAAGCTGCGTAACAAACGGTATTACGATAGAGCTGGCAGTGTAGATTATTAAATAAGGAGAATAATATGAAAGAATTTTGGAGTGCTGATGAGGAATGCTACAAGTATGAAACACTGCAAATGTTAATTTTAGATAACAAAGATATTTATGCGGGATCAGTTATTAGTAAAAGCATGTTTACAAATATTACTCCAGAGGATGTAGTTACTAAGTGGGATATTGAGGATATTTTCTATGATAAGCTTGTAGAATATTGCCAAGATACAGATGATATTAAAATTGCTACTGAAGATATGAAATACATTATGTCTGCTATTTACAAAGCATTAGATAATTCAGGAGTTGGTAAGTATTGGAAACCTGTAAGTGGGACATTTGAGCAATATACAGTAACAGAAGAAGACTTGTCTGATACACTTTAATAAGGAGAAACGATGAAAACAGTAATTAAATTCAGCTACGAGGGATGCCAACCTTGTAAATTGTATGCACCAGCTTTTACAAAGGTTGCTCACGAATTCGCGCAAGAACTCTCTGAACAATATCAGTTTGTAGAGATTGACGTAGATCAGAAGCCAGATGTTGCTAGTAGCTACAGGGTTCGTTCTGTGCCTACAACAATCGTTACAGATGAAGCTGATACTGTGCTTGCTACAAAAGCTGGAGCAATGTCTGAGCAACAATTGAAGGAATTTATCCAAGGATGTTCAAACAATTAATAACAATGGCTTTTATTTGCACGTTATGGCCCCTACAAGCTCTTTCTAATGATGCTGCGTGTATTGCCCTCACATTACACAAGGAAGCTGCTACAGAAGGATTACTTGGAAAGAAAGCCGTTCTTGATGTCATTCAAACACGAATGCACGAATCTGGTAAAACAGCTTGTCAAGTAATTAAAGAGCCTAATCAATTTAGTTGGGTGACAAGCTCTACCAAGCTTGTTGCTACAAAAGAACAGTTGACAACCTACAGGTTTGTGTCTAAGATGCCTCCTGTTGTGAAGGGAGCTACACACTTCCATACATCTTATTCTAATCCGAAATGGAGAAAACATATGAAGTTTGTTGGAAGAATAAAACATCACTTATTTTATAAAGAGAATTATGATAGATTTTAGTAAATATTTTGCATATGATGAAACAAGTCCATCTTGCTTAAGATGGATAGTTGATAGATTTTCTGGAAGAAATATGTCAATCAAACACATTTCAAAAGGAGATGTTGCTGGAAGTATAGTAAGAAACAGTAAACGAGCAGTTTATCGAGTACAATTAAACGGTAAAAACTATCTTGTCCATAGAGTAATATGGTGGCTATTTAACAAAAATTTTAAAGAAAAATATGTGATTGACCACATAAATGGTGACCCTTTGTGTAACTTTATAATTAATTTGCGAGAAGTAACTCACCAAACTAATTCAGTTAACTCTAAAAAGAGTACTAAAAATACAAGTGGATGGGTTGGTGTTGATTTTCATACTAAGGAAAATGGAAAATTTACTTATGCAGTAGCTTGCCTTAAAGATCAGGATGGAAAATCAATACAGAAAACATTTAGTGTTAAGAGGCATGGAATTATGGTAGCAACAAGATTAGCTATACTTAAAAGAAGGGAACTAGTTAAATCACTGGAAGAATTTGGGATATATTATAGTGAAAGACATGGAAAATAATTCGGCCCTCATGGGCTAAAAAGATGAAAGTTAAGTTAACACTTAAAAATCATGTATTTTATTGATAGGAGAGAAAATGAAACTAAGTAAACAAGGATGGGCTGTAGCTCTATTGGGTATGAATAGTGCAGAAACAGTAGAAACCATGCAAGAACAAGCTGAAATAGCCCTGATCGTAGGGGAATATAAAATAGCTCCACCAGAAGAACAGCAAGAATTGCTTACAGCAATGCTAGAGGGACTTTCTTGGCTAGGAAGCCGTATTGAAGAGGTAAGTAGCAAGATTGAGAATGAGCTAGAAAGCTTGGAATGAACATACACAAGAGATTAAACAAGCGTTTATCTCGTAAAACTGTCAAGTGCTTAAACACTAAGGATGAGAAAGCTTTCCGGCATTTTCTAGCATTTATGGCTGATTATGTACAAAACATTAGAGATTTGGAGAAAAGCTATGAGCAAATTTAATATTGGGGATACTGTAGTAGTAACACCATCCATGTCAAAGTATTGTAGTATGTGTGGAGTTATTGCAGAGATTGCCGCTGACGCAGTTAGTGTTAAAATGAGAAATGAAAATCTCCCATTATGGTTTTGGAATCATGAAGTGGAAGTAATTGTTAAGGCAGTTGTCAAGGAACCAAAGAAGCCACTAATCATCCATTACAACACAGCGCAATACAAAGCGGCTGTTTGGCATGTATACAAAAAGAACTTTACAGAGCAGGGTGGTGCTGTATTTGCTAACTATCTGGAAGCACAAGAACGGCTAGATAAGCTAATTGTAGATGCTACAAAATCTGGAATGGTTGCTACAGCAGGTTTCCTTGTAACTGCTGATAAAGCAGGTGAAAATGAGTATTGTGTGGATGTTTATGTTACACCTTGTTTTGGTGAATACAACCATTCAACAACATTGGAGATTAATCAATGACAACAAAATTGGATATTGACAACGAATTAGTTGGTGGAGTGTTGAATTTACGCTATAAAATATTGCTCAAAAGTGCTCTTGGTCATTGTTGTGTTAAGGCAACTGTCCTAGATACAGAGAATTTCGAGAATGAATCTGGAGAATATTGTTGGTACTATAATCTGTGTGAATGTACAGAAGTAGAAGATGCACAGGCAATATGCTCAGTAATGAATTTTATGGACTGTGGAGTGGATACGTTTCAAATTGTTGAAGAGCAATATTACAAACAGGAGAGTTTGAAATGACCCTATTCAACATCATTACATCGTTACAAGCAGCCTCTGGAGGGAATGCTAAGAAAGCTATTCTTAAATGAAGCTTTACGATCTTAAAAATATCTTCTACTATGACCCAACTAGCCCTAGTGGTCTTAGGTGGAAAGTTAATAGATATAGAGGAAAATCAAACACAGCCTTATTCAAGGCCAAAGGAGACATGGCAGGTGGGAAGATGGCTATTAACAAGCCTTATTACAGAGTACATATGAGTAATGAAACATTACTGGTACACAGAATAATTTGGGCGCTATTTTCTAATTTGGAATTAAATGAATTTGGCACTATAGACCACATTGATGGAAATCATTCAAATAATTTGCTTGAAAATTTGAGATGTGTGACCTACAGCGAAAATGCATGCAATAGAAAAATTAAATCAACAAATACGACAGGAGTCACAGGAGTTAGCAAATATGTAAAACAGTATGGAAATAATCCAGAAATTACATACTATAGAGTCATGTGGAAGGATGGAAGTAAAATGAAGACAAAAGACTTCAGTAGCAACGTATATGGATTAGAAAAGGCTTTTGAACTAGCCTGTAAATTTAGGGAAGAAATGCTAATTAAGCATAAATCTTTATATACAGAAAGGCATGGTGTGTAGTGTTATACTCAATTATAAAGAAATTACAAAGTGAATCTAAAAGCACAATTAAATTAGAAATTCTACGGGAATACGTAGATTATGATCTCCTTAAAGTGTTTATTTGTAAAACATTAAACCCTAGATTTAATTATTTTTGCTCAGAGAAAACATTTCCTAATTTTGATACGTGTGGAGAACTAGAGCTGGATGTGGATAATCTTGAGTATATTACTAAAGAACTTGCAGATAGAAACATAACAGGAGATAATTCAAAACTCTTTATCAAAAAATTTGGTGAGGCTCTTAATAAAGAGCAACAAGAGATTCTAAAATATGTATTACTAAAAGATTTTCGTGCCAATGTAGGAGAGGGTCTTGTTAGTAAAGTATGGAGTGACTTTAATTGGAAACCTAGTTACATGCGTTGTAGCCTTCCAAATGCTGTAAAGCTTTCTGAATGGGATTGGAAGAATGGTGTGTATAGCCAACTTAAGTGTGATGGTATGTTTGCATCCATTACTAACAAGAAAGCAATCACACGTAATGGTTCAACATTCCCTTTTGATTTGTTGCCTACCAGCTTTAAAAAGGAAATGAAGAATATTCCTGATGATGTGACGCTTAATGGGGAATTGCTTGTAAAATGTAACGGTATTATGCTGTCACGTAAAGAAGGTAATGGAATGCTTAATAGCTTGTTGCAAGGGACAGCTTTGCAAGATGGTTATGAGCTACATTATGTTGCTTGGGATATTGAAGATTACTCGTTGCCCTACGTTGATCGTTTTATTGAGGTGTTGGCGTTGTGTGATGGAGAGTATTTCAACCATGTAGAATACAAAATGGTGTATTCGTTAGAACAAGCAGCACAACACTTTAAAGAAATGCTTTCACAGGGTCAAGAAGGGACAGTGTTAAAGAACCCTAACGGTATGTGGAAGGATGGCACAAGCAAGGATTGTGTTAAATATAAAGTAGAAGCTGAGCTTGATATGAAAGTAGTAGGGGCAGTAGAAGGTACAGGTAAATATAAGGGTATGTTAGGTGCTCTACAGCTAGAGAGTGAATGTGGTGGGGTTAAAACCGATTGTGGTACAGGGTTTAGTGATAAGCAGCGTAAAGCAATGCTTGATAACCCTCCTAAGATTGTAGCAATTAAAGCTAATGATCTTGTTGACAGTAAATCCAAAGAAGGGTATTCTTTGTTCCTGCCAGTGTTTCTGGAGGAACGTGTGGATAAATCTGTAGCAGATAATATTGATAGGATTAGAGAAATCTTTGATAGCGTGAAGGGATTGTAAAATGAGCAAACAAATACATGAAAGTGGGCCAGCATTTCCATTGAAAGAGCCACTATTAAACGATAGTCTAGGAATATCTGTACGTGATTACTTTGCTGCTAAAGCATTACAAGGGTTTATTGCTAGTGGGAAAGCACATGATTGCTCTATTGCTTCAGAGTCTTATTACTATGCTGATTGTATGCTGCAAGAAAGGAGTAAATAATGAACAAACACTCTGAAGCTTATGAATTATTTGATAAATGGTCTGATGAGGGTGGTGGAAAACAAATTATTAATTTTCTAACCAACTATATTACTGAAGATACATGGTGGCTAAATAGGAATATTAGTAAGGTGGATCGTAAGACACTAATCGAGCTTGGTAAATTTATGTAGAGACACGTTTGGATAAATATGAAGCAGATAGCTTTGAACGTATTAAGTCTATTTTTGATAGTAAAAAGGGATTTTAATGGAAGCCACATTTAAGAGTAAAGACGGAAACTCTTTTGTAATTGATACAGATAAGTTTTTTGTTGAGAGTATGTGTATTAAAGATATATCATTTAAGCGAGAGAATCTTGAGATGGTATGTAAAGGAGCAACATATAGAGTTGTTCTTGTATCAGATGAAATTAATCTGGACGAATATTTTAATAATGACGGGTAAATTTCTGGAGAGACATAATGACAACTAAAACTGCCCTGTTTATTGATGATATGCCATTGTGGCTAAATTACATTAGGAAAGACCCTGAAGAAAGAATTAAGTCAGGCTATGTTGTCAATGGTGATTGGACATTAAACATAAATTATGATAAAATGGAATGTATAGCAGAAGACCATGACAATATAATTAGGAATAGGTGGCCTTTCAAGGAAACTGATATTGTTGAAGTGGATGTGAAAGCAACCTGCTACGATTATAATTTAGTGATTAATAAAGCTATTGAAGAAAGAGGTGTTTAATGACAACTATTAACATTAATGTTAAACTGGAAATTGAAGCGCCAGAATATAGTGAAGATAAAGCTTACATTGAAGAAATGATTAGGGATATGTCAGATGGTTTGATGGCGTCTATCATTTCTTTGGAGATTGATTATGGGGATTAATACATCTGCTGTAATTGTTGTAGGGTATACGTATGATGAGGTTCAAGAGATTTATGATAATTACGTAGAAGGGTTAACACCTGATGAGTATGCTTCGGATTTCTATAATTGGAAAGAAAATAATGATCTAATATCAATTAGCCCATATTATGATGCTGATTATGATAATTGTTTGTTTGGGGCGATTATCACCACATCTGAGGATTATTCATACAAAACGTTTAATCTTAACGAAGCAGAAATTGAAGGTGTTACACAAACACTGACAGAGCAATTTGGTATTGAGCCGAAAGTGTATCTAACGCCTTATGTAAGTTAATAACTAGGACAGGATACGTTTATGACCAGCTTTTATAAAGAGTTTACATTTATTATGTTGTGTGCATGTGTCTTGGCAGCTAGTGTAATTACAGCCCTTCAATACGGTGCTGAAGCAAGCTATAAAGAACGCAGATATGAGAGCTGTGTAGAGACACAATTCACATATAGCAAGGTAGATATTGAAACAGCTAAATCAAATTGTAGGAGAATTTATGGTAAAGATTAGGAGAGGATTGAATATGAAATTTATTAAAACGATTGCTTTAATGGTTACGCTAGTCGCATTGCAAGCTAATGCAGATATTCCTAAATATTATGGATATGATTGGATTGATCCTTATCCAACATCTGCTGTAACAGCTTATAATAATGTTAAAGACCACACTAACCTGAATGTTGTACATTCTATTACAGCATTGAACTCATCAGCTTGTGATAATGGGAATTGTGTATTGAATATTAGTTCAGGGCAATCAGATGTGTACACAGATATTTGTCCTAATAAAACAAGCGATGAAACTTGTTCATCTGTAGCGTATGCTAACCTATGGAATATTGTTAGTAGTATTAAGCAGGCTACAAATAAACCTGTAGCAATCTATCTGATTGATGAACCATTTTATGAAGCAGCCTTGAAGTCTAATAATGTGTATGTCACATATCGTTATTCTAGTTATATCTGTACATTGAATGAGGCTTTATCAGCATATAACTTGAGGATTCCAATCTTTACCATTCTAGCTGAGAATCAGTATAGAAATGTAGATTATCGTAATGAAATTGTTAATGGAATCCCCACTACAGGATGTCCAGCTACAATTAAATCAACAGTAGATTGGATTGGTATTGACAATTACACTTGGACAAATAAACAACAAATATTGGATGCTTATAATTTACTAGACCCCACTAAGAAATTTAAATGGGTATTAGTTCCAGCCAGCACATATGATGTTGCTAACGAAGCATACATGATTAATTTCTATAAAGAAGCTGCTGAGATTGCAAATAACTTTGTGTATATCATGAATTTCCGTTATGATAGCAGGGTAGTTATAGGTAATAGTCAGTTGTCTGAAACAACACGTAGCTTTGGACGATACATTAAGAATTTGCATAAATAAGGAGAATTTATGGTAAAGATTGAAGGTAAGGGTGGAATCTCAGCAGAGATTGTAGCTGATAGTATTTCTGAGCAAGGTAAGCGTATTACTACATATGTATTGGAATACCCACGGATGGTTCATAGTGAGATGTTAACTCACAGGCTATTTAGTCGTAATGCTGCAAGTAGTCGAGCTATTCCTGTAGCAAAAGTAATTGAACATATGTACTACAATTCTGCTGAACCTATTCATTGGGGGAAGAACCAAGCTGGAATGCAAGCTAAGGAAGAACTGGAGCAACCTAATAAAATTCGTGTGCAACAGCAATGGGCTGAAAGTAAGTTTAATGCTATGGACAAAGCTTCTGAAATGGCTGCTGAAGGAGCACATAAGCAGATTGTCAATCGTATTCTAGAGCCATACCAGATGATCCGTGTAGTTTGTACAGCTACAGAATATGATAATTTCTTCTACCTACGTTATCATGCTGATGCTCAACCTGAGATCGCGGAACTTGCAAGAGTGATGTGGGAGGCACGAGAGCAAAGTGAGCCTGAGTTGCTATATCCGGGTGAGTGGCATACACCGTTTGTAAACCATGAGCGGGATGCCGACGGAAATCTACGTTATTTTGTAGAAGAAATTAGCCGGGATGACGACCAGAGTTGGGGAATGAAGTATGTGAAGTACCTGACATTAGAAGAAGCTTTGAAAATTTCTTCTAGCTGTAGTGCTCAAGTATCCTACCGGAAAGCAGACACATCTTTGGAAAAAGCCTTGAGTATTTATGATAAACTGATTACAATGAAGCCATGTCATGCCTCTCCTCTAGAGCATCAGGCTACCCCTATGGACATGCACACTTGGGAACGTGAGAGTTATGACTCAGGGGCTGATTGGGACGAAGGGACTACTCATTGTGATAAAAATGGTGCACTATGGAGTGGTAATTTCAAACAATGGATTCAGTACCGTCAACTAATCCCTGATAATGTATGTAATAACTTTGTAAAGGAGCCAACATGAAATTTATTGACAAACACGCATCAACTATTATTCTAGCCATCACTTACCTTTTTGCTGGTATTCTTATAACAGGTTTCATCGGTTACTATTGGTATGTGCTACAGTATGGCTGGAACAATATTGTAGCGAGCATCCTAATGCTTCCTAACATTAACATCTGGCAAGCTGGTGGGGTAATAACGCTTGTATCACTTCTTACAGGGGTTAAAGGGTTATCTATCAATGCCATTTACAAGGTCACTGGTGCTAAGATGAACAATTGGAGTGTATTTGCGCATCCATTCATTGTTCATGCTATCCTATGGATTCTTGTACAACTAGCATCTATGTAATAAGGAGATACCAATGTCTGTTTGGAAGATTGAACTGGAAGCAGGTGATGTTGTAACAAACATGAAAGTTAGGCACAATGTTGGAGATTACTTCGAATACAAAGACCATAGTGAAAGTCTTCTAGCAGAGATTGAAACATTACCTGATAATGTTACGTTGCACATCTCTAGAGAACTAGCTCTTTGGTTGTTTAGCTGAAAATACATGAAAGGATATACATGACCCGAATTAACGTTGTACCTGTTGAAACGCTTACACGAGAACACCTTGTAGCAGAATACAGGGAGCTTCCACGAGTATTCACATTAGCTGCAAATGCTAAGAATGGCTGGTGGAAGAAACAACCACAAAGCTACACCCTCGGTACAGGTCATGTATTATTCTTCTACAACAGGCTTAAATTCCTAGCGGACAGACATAAACAGCTTGTACATGAAATGTTGAAGCGAGGTTATAAGCCTAATTTTACAGAATGTCTAGAAGCACAGTTTAGACAGCACATTCCTGAACAATATTGGTTTGATTATAAACCTACGGAAGAGGCGTTGAAGATTAATAGGGAAAGGATTAAAGAGAGACTTAATGGGGTATAAGATAAAAATAGAAGAAATAATTGGAAAAACATTTGGAGAATTAACTGTTATTTCAAATGCTGGGACAGAACAACTCAACGGCGTGAACACTAAGAGAATAGTTAATTGTAAGTGTAATTGTGGTGATATATCTACGTACACTGTGTATAATTTAATTTCTGGCAGAAAGAAGGCATGTAAACAATGTAATATTGACAAAAGAATTATTAAACGTACTTGCCTTCACTGTGAAAATATCTTTGAACAACGAAACATGACTGAAAGTAAAAGGTTTGGTGGATATGTTTGCAAAGATTGTTTTATGGAATTAACTACAGTAAAATGTAAAAAGTGTGAAAATTCAGTTAACACATCTAACGGTAATCACAGCGGAATGTGTAAAACCTGTTGGATCAAGTATCGAACATGTTACGATTTATTAGCTGCTGCGAAATATAGGAGTAATAAAAATAAAATACCATTTGGTTTAGACATGGAGTGGATATATAAGAGAATTGATACGTGTGAAGTTACAGGGATAACTCTTGATATTAGGTCTGGGGTAGTTAAAACAGAAAAACAAAATTACTCAAATAGAAGTCCTCTTTCTCCTTCAATAGATAAAATTGACCCGGATAAAGGTTATTTAAAAGATAATTGTAGGGTTGTTTGTTGGTGGTATAATTTATCAAAAAGTATCTGGTCAGATTCATTAGTAAGTGGAATTATTAACCAATGGATTGAAAATAAGGGGGAATTTTGGCAAATTTCGTTAAACACTCACCTTGTCCAAAATGTGGATCAAGAGATAATTTA
>OFRF01000108.1_pt1 | contig 25094 bp, 31 predicted proteins | sample 1543081 | NCBI WGS metagenome assembly OFRF01 (sample SAMN07774232, study PRJEB24372) | wastewater metagenome
AGTCGTCACAAACCGGTTTCCGCGCTCGTCATCACGCAGCCACAACTCATGCGCTGCTAGTGCGATACCAAGGAATGCTCTATTCATGGTTGTATCTCCCCTCGTTGTTGTCAGTCCCGCGACTATAGCCGGTGCGCTATGGGGTGCGCAACGGTAGCCGACAGGCGGCGCAGGATGCTGTAGGCTGGCTGGCAGGTCATGGGGCGCAATCCTCTTTGTCATTGTAAGCCGGCAATGTCGTTACTTCGTTTTCGCAATCCTTGCATTGCCACATCCTGACCGGCCCGTTGATTCTGTAGCGCGTGACCTCTACATAGTCGTGACGGCCACCATTAAGGCAGTCGGCTTTGTTTGTTTCGTAGTCGTAGGAAATCGACGTGCGATATGTAAAAGTCATATCGCAGTGTTAGGTTGCTCTTTCATGGCCGCGTCAATGCTCCGCAACAGTTTCGCCAACCCTTCTAAATCCTCTTGCTCGCCGCTGCTTTGTGCGTCGGCCTTGGCAACCAGTAGCGGGTATTTGCAGTCCTGCAACAGCCCGCGCAAAACGCCAATCACCCCCGCTTGCTCAACCCGCATTTGACCAAGGTACGCGGCAAGGTCAATACGCCGAAATGTCACCAAGTCCTCGCGGTCATCGCCCTGCGAATACTGACCGTGCATAACGGCAATATCCCAATCTTCGGGCGTTACAAACATCGGTTGTTCCGTCATTTCAATTTCTCCAAATCGTTATTTCGCACAGGCTCGCTCACAATCCTTCTGCAAATTCGGCATTGTCTGTGGTAACACCCGTTAAATACCCATGCGCCGTCAATCAACGGATGCCCTGCTTTTTCACAGGCCCACCACAAAAACCTTTCCCAAAGACCTTGGCTCATTTCAATATATCCAAAATATCGCGCAAATATCGCGCATCAATTACGCAACCTAACAAGTCATTCAAGGCGAAGCCGCTTCGCGGCTCGCCTTAATTCCAGTGATGGCACTACTGCTCATGCAGTTCAGATTCGCTGTAACCATATCCGTCGTCGTGATTGATTTCCGTATATTCACCACAATACGGACACTCTGCATCACTCATAACTCTCCCCTCGTTGTTGTCAGTCCCGCGACTATAGCCGGTGCGCTATGGGGTGCGCAACGGTAGCCGACAGACGGCGCGCCTCGTTGAATGGCGTCAGGTCGTGCCGGCGAACGTCGTAACCGGACGCAAACGGTTTGCCCCTTGCCACTGTCGTTCTTATTCCGCGCTTCCTTGCGTAGTTCCTTACCTGCGCCGGATCAATGCCAAGCCATTCAGCGACAAACGCAGCCCCGTGCGTCGGGTAGAACCGGCGCAGGAACTTGTCGGCGGGGCACTTCCAGACGTAGCGGCTCACGCGGCATAACTCCGAATCTCTTTCTCGCATTCATCCACTTCGCGCAAGAACGTCAGCAGCGACTTGTGGTATTCCTCAAGCGGCAAGTCTTTAGCCATTACGCGAACTATCATCGTGCGGAAACCTGGACGATAGGAAACGAAGTCGCACCAGTCGGCACCAGTCGTGAGCAGGTTGTGAGTCACCTGCAATTTGTAATCTTCCGGAAGCGCGTTGGCTTTCAGGTAGCCGATGTGCGTCTTGAGCATCGGGCACTTGATTTCGATGATGCCGGCCATGCGGTCGCCTTCCATGACGTGACCGTCAAGCGAGCAGCCGGCCATAATTTCGTCGCAGCGGATAAATCCAGTCTGCACTACGTAAAGACCGGTCGCGCCTTCGTAGGCAATGCGGGCGAACGGTTCGTACTCGTTGCCCCACTTCATCGCATCGTTGATGAATCCAGGTGCAGGTATCACGCCGGTAATCCGCTGTTCGGCAAGTTCGTAGATGTAGTTGGTGCGTCCGGTTTTTTCCTTGGCCGTCTTGCCTTCCATCAGCACAGACGCCTTGCTACCGGTAGCGCGTCCAAGGCGAGCGGCGAACCACTCTGGCGAGTCGCTTCCCTGTGCGCAGTCAATGATGGTGTGCTTCATGACTGCAGATCCTTTGCGCGCACCTCGGTAGCCGCCTTGATTTCTGCCCATGCGTCCTTGTCCTTGGCGACAGAACACTTGGCGGCCCAGTCGGTGCGAATCTTGCGCAGCGACTCAAGGTCATTACATGCGTCGATGGTCAGCTTTACGGCATCCGTATCAATGCCTTCGCCTGTCGGGTTTCTGCTTTCCTCGTTCTCGCCTGTCTCAAGCATCAGGGCTTTAAGCATTGCCGACTTCACGGCATAGGTGAGAGCCTTGCCGGGTGCCTTGTCGCCGTTGTCCGTTGCGTGTGCGTCAACCCGCACATTGAATCGGTCGTCTGGCTTGTCGATGTTGACGAACCACACGTCATAGGTGCCGGAATACAAGTGCATCTTCACGTCCTCCTTGACGTTGCGCTTGATCAGCATTTCGCTTGCCACCTGAACCGGGTACACGGCAATCCCTTGCTTGACCATTTCCGCCCGGCAGACGGCTATCAGGTTGTCGTAGGTCACCGCCATGTAGGTGTCGACCTTGCGATCTTTGCGGACGTACTGGACGGCCTGCATCACGGCGTTCATGCGCTGGTAGATGTTCTGTTCGTTGCTCATGTCTCTCCCCTTTGTTGTGTCGTGATTAGTAGTTGATCGTGCAGCGCGGGATTTTGCCCTGCGCAATCAGCGTGACTACTGCTTTGGCGCATTCTTCTGCGATACCGTTTTCAGCCAGCGCAGCCAGCGCCTTGTTGTTAACTTCCTTGCGGTGCGCCTTGTTTGCTGCTACCGCTTCCGCTTCTTTGCGCGCGGTTTCCTCGGCTTCGATGCGGGAGGCTTCGCGTGCGTCGGCTTCTGCCTTGGCGCGCAGTTCGGCCTGACGTACAGCCTCGGCCTGATCACGCGCAGCCTTTTCTTCCGCTGCCGCTGCGGCCTGCTGGGCTGCAATACGGTCACGCTCTGCTTTCTCGGCAGCGTCACGCGCCGACTGCTCGGCACGGGCAACTGCTTCGGCGGCCTCTTTGCGCGCGGTTTCATCGGCTTCCTTGCGAATTGCTTCCTCGCGTTCTGCTCGGGCATGCGCTTCTGCTTGCTCGCGGGCAAGTCTGTCGCGCTCGGACTGCTCGGCTGCGGCCTTGTCTCTGGCTTCCTGCTCGGCCTTGGCGATGGCCGCCTCGCGGGCTGCTATCTCGGCTTCACGGGCAGCCAGTTCTGCCTGCTGACGTGCAATTTCTGCTTGGCGCGCTTCCTCGGCTTCACGGGCAATGCGGGCATCTTCCGCTGCTTTCTCGGCAGCAATGCGGGCTTGCTCGGCTTCCCAGTCGTCCAGCGGCTTGCGAACTTCGTCACGCAGGGCGTCCAGCGTATCGCGGGCGTGCTTTCGGGCGGCGTCAATAACACCGGACTGCTTTTTCAGGTCGCTGACCAGATCCTTTCCGGCGTCGTCAATGGTCGTCTTGCTGCGCGCTACTTTGTACGCCGTTGACTTGATCAGGTCGCGGCCCTTGGCAGTAGACGTGTCAGGCACAAGCGTCAGCGCCTCGGCCCTGATTCGTGCCAGCAATTCAGGGAGTTTTTCGCCGGTAAAAACTTCCAGCGCGTTGATTGATTCCAGCGGAATCAATGCTTGCTCGGTCATGTGTATCTCCGTTTGTGGTTGTGTCGTGCGTCTAGCGCAGCGGTTGACACTATGCCCGCCTGCCGGTATGGTGTCAACACCAAACATCAACACCGCGAGGCAAATGTGAAAACACAAGACGCAATCAAGCACTACGGCGGCATAAAGCCGCTGGCAGATGCTCTAGGAATTTGGCCACACAACATCAGCCGATGGGGTGACGACGTCCCGGAGGCAAGGGCATACGAGTTAGAGGTCAAAACAGGCGGAGCACTCAAGGCAAAAAATGAGGATGAAAAATGACATTCTATGTCTACGTTGTTCAAAGCCTTGGGTTTGCAAAGGTTGGTATTAGCGCGAAGCCGGATAAAAGAGCGTTGGCTTTGGCCGACAGCACGCCGCACGACCTTACGCTAATGTGTGTTTATAGGTACCCGGACAGAGAGGTTGCGCGTCTTTTTGAGAAGATGTCGCACAACGTTTTGAAGGCAAGAGGACTTCATCATAAAGGCGAATGGTTTGTATTTTCCGAGTGCTTACTACCATCACTTGACTTTTTGCACGCCTCATATTCCCCGTGTTATATCGAGAAAAAGGCCGCAGAGTTCAAGTCTTTGATGCTTGCCAAGCAGATGATGACCGGGTTTCCTTCGGCGAGAAAATACAACGAACCAAAGCACATAAAGATACCTGTAAATCGGTGCTGCGACTTCTTGTCTGAAAAGAATATGCAGGTTGCTGCAAAGTCTCTTCATTCAGAAAACTTTGATTTTATAGAGGATGGCGCTATTGACGCTGTCCTTGACTATATGTCGTCTTTTGAGATTCAGAAGATAAAAACAGATTTACAAAGACATGAAGCAAAAATCAACAAGGTGCGCGGTTATGAACTGTGAAAAACAACTATTGACAATCGACCAGATCAAGAAAGCACTACGCGACCGCTCGCCTACGATGGTTGCGCAGGCTACCGGGCTGCACGCAAACACCGTCCGCTACATCCGCGACGGGCAGGCGATAAACCCCGGACACAAGACAATCATGGCTCTCTCTGAATATATCGAATCGACGCTGCCTGGCGCTGACGACGCGGACGGGAAGTGATATGATCGGTTTTCGCATATTGGTGTTGGGCCATTGATATGCGTGAGGGTGTTTCGACTTGCGGTGTTCTGCGTTCCGTATCCTCCCCGCAATGGGCGGCTGCGCGGATCGCAGAAGCCCACACCGCAAGGTCGAAGCATCCTCAATAGCAGCCTTGAGGATTAGCAAATGTCAAATTCACCAGCATTCCAATTTTATCCGGGCGACTGGCTGCGGAATTCAAACCTTCGCCGCTGCTCTCATGCTGCGCGAGGGGCGTGGATAGACGTGCTTTGCCTGATGCACGACTCCGAGCAATACGGGGTGCTTCGCTGGCCGCTTGCCGACATATCTCAGGCATCAGGGGTGCCAATAGACCTGCTGAAAGAACTGGCGTCAAAAGGAGTTCTAAAGGGTGGCGACGATGGCTGCGCGCCATTCATCTACACCCCAAGGCACGCAGGAAAGGACGGCCAACCTGTTACCCTGATTGAAAAAGCAACATCAGCATGCTGGTACTCAAGCCGGTTTGTAAGGGATGAGCACGTCAGGCTTAACCGAGGAAAGCAGACGCAATTCACACCAGACAACCAACCAAACAGGAAACCAAACAATGAACCAAAGGTAGCACCAAAGGTAGCACCAAAGGCCGCCATTGGTGTACGGCAAGGTGACGGCGCTTCTACTGCTTCTGCTTCTGCTCTTGCTTTTGCTCTTTCTTCTACGTCTACAGGTAAAGCAGATCAAGATCAAAAGCCTTCCGCCGCAGAAGCGTCGGCAAAGAAAACGGCGGCAAGGGGCGAGCGGCTTTCTGGTGACTGGTCATTGCCTGACGATTGGAGGCCAGACGCCCTAGACGCTGGAGTTCCTGTTGGCGCTGTAGACCTAGAGTCCAGCAAATTCCGTGACTACTGGGTAGCCAAGACTGGCAAGGACGCGACCAAACACGACTGGCGGGCAACATGGCGCAACTGGTGCCGCAACGCCGCTGGCAGAACCTACAAGGCGACGCCGATCAAGCCAAGCAAGCACGACCTATCGACGATGAACTATGACAAGGGGGTAGATCATGAAGGCCGGTTCTAGTTTTTATGATATTGATACGGTGACAAGGGCTACGCTTTTTGGCGATTGTCCGAAGCATGGTAGGTGGCACTCTGAAACCTACGCGTGGCTCATCGAAACAAACAAATTGGAAGGATGCCAACCATGCAAGGCGGAAGCGATGGCGCAGAAGGAAAGCGAACAAGCAAAAGCGAAAGAAGCCGCCGAGGCTGCACGAAGGGTTCAAGGTCTTGAAGATGCAGGCGTTAAGGCCCGCCACATCGAAAAGACGTTTGACGCTTTCATCGTGGAAGGCGAGGCCAAGGCGTTTGCTTTGCAACGCTGCAAGGCGCTGGCAGAAGGGGTAGCGCAACGCAAGCCGCGCCAGCCTTCGCTGATTCTGTACGGCGAGCCGGGAACAGGAAAGAGTCACCTTGCATGCGCCATGACGATTCACTGCTATGACGCTGGCCGCCACGTCTGTCGCATATCGGTTGCCGACATGGTTCGGGAGTTCAAGGATTCATGGAAGCGTGATTCCGAGTTCGACGAAATCAAACTGATTCGCTGGTATGGCCGTCTGGACTTGCTGACCATTGAGGAAATCGGAGTTCAGCACGGGAGCGATACCGAACGGATGTTCTTGTTCGAGGTGGTCAACGCCCGTTATGAAAACTGCCTGCCGACCGTTCTTGTCTCAAACCTTGATGCTGAAAAACTGACGGCTGAAGTTGGCGAGCGCGTCATTGACCGGCTGCGCGAAGATGGCGGGCGGATGATCAAATTCACCGGCAAGTCGTGGCGGAAGCAATGACCAACATAGTCCACACACAACGAATCATCGCCATGATTCTCGCCTGCCCGCTTGACGAGTGGGTGACGACCAAGTCGGTACACGACCACCTGACTGCCATCGGGTACAAGATCCACTTGCGAGGCGTGCAGCGCGACATACTGTCGGTTGCTGGTCAGTTTGGAATCACGGTAGGCCGTGACGCTAGGGGCCGGGCTTGCTGGTGGATGCGCTGCCGGGCGCTGGAGGTTGCGTGAAACAGGAATTCATTGTCTACGGGCTGAAAGGCTGGCAAAACCTGTTTGCTCGCATTGGAGAAATTGTCGGTCCGGCATTTGCGGCTGGCCACCACTGCGAATTGATCTTGAAAACCAGCGACAAACCAACAGACCTAATGCGCGGAAAGTGGCACGCAATGTGTGGCGACTTGGCAAAACAAGTGCCAGAATACAAAGGCGCGAAGATGAATCTAGCGCGCTGGAAAGCGGTTTGCATTGCGGCTGCAATCGAACAAGAATGGCTCCCTGCATGGGATGGCAACGGTGTTGTTCCGTTTCGCAAATCAAGCGAAAACCTTACCAAGCGACAGTATTGCGACTGCATTCAGATTGCGGATGTGATTGGTGCACACTTTCAAGTAGTTTGGTCTGAACCGAAAAACAAGGTGCCGAAATGAGATTTCCATTAAAAATTAAGCGATGGACTAACCCGTTTGTCAGCGGCCCGAATGCAATGTGGCGAGAGTCGGCGCCATTTGTCCACAATAAGCGAGGGCTGCTAATCCATAGGCCGCGATTCGTAAGCGTTTACAACCGCGACAGAGGCACACACATTGCGGTTGAGTATTACTGCGGGAATCATGTTACAGACAATGTAAAGCGCGGGAACCTTACGTTTATCGACGCGCCGAATGGTGGTGATATGGTTTGCCATGCTTGCGAGCAGCGCGCAGTAATGGCTGGGCTTCCTACATCGACAGCGATTGCCGGAACCCATGTGCACACCGGAAAGCTAAAGGCAATTCCAACATGCTGCCAAGGTAGCGCGACGTGAGAGTTATCAGCCAGAAATTGCGAGACAGCGCACGCGGTCAGGACTGCACAATGCGTCTGGCCGGCTGCAATTTCGACCCGTCAACGGTAGTCCTTGCTCACCTGCCATGCGGGGACAAGGGGACAGGCATGAAATCACCAGACGTGATTTGCGTTTTCGCCTGTTCCGCTTGCCACTCGGAAATCGACGGCCCGAACCGCTGGCAGATACCGGCCAGCGACTACCTGCGGGCGCTGGCAGAAACTCAACTGCACTGGATAGAGACCGGACTGCTGACAGTAAAGGGCATAAAGCCATGACGCCGGCAATCCTGAAGGCGCTGACTGGTTTGGAGTGGGAAGCCGAATACAGGTTTGCAGCTGAACACGTTGGGCATGGAAAGGGGCTGCGTGAGCGACTGAAAGCGGCCGGACTGCAAGACTGGCGTTTCGACTTCTGGTGCCAATCGGCAAGGCTGGCTGTCGAGGTTGAAGGCGGCGCATGGACTGGCGGACGACATACCCGAGGCAAAGGATTCCACGACGACCTGCGCAAGTACGGGGCAGCCATGCGCATGGGGATAACCGTCTACCGCTGCGACTACGCCCTGATCAAGTCCGGCGAGGCTTACGAAACCATCCGCACCCTAGCGCAACACAACACCTCGGCGGTATGATGGCGGCATGGGACGACACACCGCCTACACGCCAGAACTGGCCGACGAGATATGCGAACGACTGTCAGCAGGCGAACCGCTGGCAGTCATTTGCCGTGACGAGCATATGCCAGCACGGGCAACGGTCTACCTTTGGTCTGACGCTGACCCTGCCTTTGCTGGACGCATCGCACGCGCACGCGAGGACGGCCACGACGCCATTGCTGACGGATGCTTCGCCATCGTTGACGAGGCACCACCGACTACAGCGACAGGCGGCACAGACTCCGGGTACGTTGCGTGGCAGAAGAACCGCGTCTGGACTCGACTGCAACTGCTCGCCAAGTGGAACCCGAAGAAATACGGGGACAAACAGTCGCACGAGATCACAGGGGCGAACGGCGGCCCGCTGCAAGTCCTAGACCCCTCCCGCCTATCAGATGCAGCCATCGCAGAGATCGTCAGTGCGTCCAAGCCTGACAAGCCGTGATATTGCGCTAGTCCAGATCGAGGCTATGCGTCGTGGCCTTGGTGGGCCGGTGGCTGACAACATGCCGCCGAAACTGCTGCCAGTGTTTCAGCCGCGCCGTGGCGAGCTTCGGTATCGGTGCGCATATGGTGGCCGTTCGTCTGCAAAATCAGCCACCTTTGCAAGGGCTGCGGCAATCTTTGGGTTTGAGGAATCATTACGAATCCTTTGCACCCGCGACACTCAGGACTCAATCAAGGAGTCTTTTCACGCTGAACTGAAGAGCGCCATCGCTGGCGACAAGTTCCTTGCTGACCACTATGACGTCGGAGTTGACTACCTGCGCGGTGCCAATGGCACAGAGTTCATATTCCGAGGGCTGAGGCACAACATCGGCAGCATCAAGTCGATGGCTCAGATTGATATTGCCATTGTGGAAGAGGCCGAGGACGTTGCCGAGCATTCATGGGAGGCGCTAGAGCCTACGGTTCGCGCCCCGAAGTCTGAAATCTGGACAATATGGAACCCGAAGGTAGACGGCAGTCCGGTTGACAAGCGGTTCCGCAAGATGTCGCCGCAGCGGGCGTCAATCGTCGAGATGAACTGGCGTGACAACCCGTGGTTTAGCCGCGAGATGGAAGAGCTGCGGCAGCGCGACCAGATGATGATGGATCCGGGCAAGTACGCCTGTATCTGGGAAGGCAAGTACCTGCAAAACAGTGAGACCAGGGTGTTCAAGAACTGGCGCGTCGAAGAATTTGAGACGGCGACGGATGCCGTGCTGCGGTTTGGCGCTGACTGGGGATTCAGCATTGACCCGACAGTGCTTGTCCGATGCTACATCGTGGGACGGCGGTTGTTCATCGACCATGAGGCATACATGGTTGGCTGCGAGATAGTCAACACGCCAGACCTGTTCTTGACCGTGCCAGAGTCAGAGCGGTGGCCTATCGTTGCCGACAGCGCACGCCCTGAGACAATCAGCTACATGCGCTCGCACGGTTTTCCGCGTATCATGCCAGCCATAAAGGGCGCAAAGTCGTTGGAGGAAGGCGTCGAGTGGCTGCAATCGTTTGAGATTGTCGTGCATCCTCGGTGCGTGAACACCATCAACGAACTTACCGCCTACTCGTACAAGACAGACCCGATAACCGGGCAGGCAATCCCGGTGCTGGCGGACAAGGATAACCACATGATCGACGCCATCCGATATGCCTGAGGGGGCGAGACGGATGCAAACGAACGTAGTTACCTCTCGCGTTGCCGACAACGAATACAACATGCTGGGGTGATTTATGGGTTGGGACCCGTGGAAGGACTTGCGCAAGGCGGCCAAGAAGGTAGACGACGACCTGAACATTAGCGAGAACGCTGCGGCAATCATCCTTGGGCCGCAGAACTATGTGGCGGCTGAGACGACTGGCGCAAAAGCCGCCTATGACTTGCTGACAATGGATGCGCCGGCAATTCCGGAAATCCCAAACGCACCAACCTATGACCAAGCCCGAGCGATAGCCGAACAGAACCGACGCAAGCGCGGCAAGGCATCGACAATCCTCTCTGAGCGCCCATCCTCACCGATGGGCTATACCGGCGGCGGCTATGTGTCCGGCGCTCAACTCCTTGGGAGTGCATGACCGTGCAGATGATGAACGACTCCCGTGCGAACGACATCCTGCAAATGCAGACCGAGATGGAGAACGAGCGGTCTACGCTTGAGGCGCATTGCCGGGAGATTGCTGAGAGGCTTGGCTATGCCACGCAGTTCAACGGCGAGAACATCAACCCCGGCGAGAAGCGAACCGAAAAGCAATTTGACTCAACCGCACCTCTGGCGCTTGACCGATTTGCCGCTGCCATTGAGTCCATCCTCACGCCGCGCAGCAGCCGCTGGCACAAGGTCACGCAGTCAACGAACAGCAAGGCTATGCAGTCTGGCGCTGTCAAACGCTGGAACGAGGAAGTTACCCGAATTCTGTTCCGTGCCCGCTACTCTCCGAAGGCAAACTTTGCAAGCCAGATGCACGAGACTTACCTGTCACTCGGGGCTTTCGGAACCGGCGGCGTGTTCGTTGACGACATTCTTGGGTCTGGGCTTCGCTATACGGCGCTGCATCTTTCAGAGATTTACATCGCTCAAGACTACGCCGGGCGCATTGACCGCGTGCATCGCAAGTTTGAGATGACGCAGCGTCAGGCTATGGCATGGTTTGCGTCCAAGCCTCGGTCTGGTTCGATGCCGGAGAAGATTCGCAATGCCAAGCCGCATGAGAAATTCTGGTTTCTTCACTGTGTAGCACCGAACGAGGAGGTCGCCTACGGTCGCCGCGACTACCGTGGAATGCGACTGTCGTCGATCTACGTCAGCATGGAAGGCCGTGCGGTTCTGGATGAGGGCGGCTATCGGACGATGCCTTATGCCGTCAGCCGGTACGTCACTTCCCCTCGTGAGGTCTACGGGCGCTCGCCTGCAATGACTGTCTTGCCTGACATCAAGATGGTCAACGAGATGGAGAAAACCAACCTTCGTGCCGCTCACCGTCGCATCCAGCCGCCGTTGCTGGCAATGGAGGATGGCGCGCTGTCCAGCTTCAAGCTGCAACCGGACTCTATCAACTACGGCGGGCTTGATGCGCAGGGCAATCCTCGGGTCAAGGCGCTTGAGACTCGAGCAGACCTTGGGCTTGGCCTTGAGTTGATCGACCAGAAGCGTCGGCTTATCAACGACGCATTCCTTGTGACGCTGTTCCAGATTCTTGTCGAGAACCGGACAATGACGGCGACCGAGGCAATGTATCGGGCGCAGGAGAAGGGCGCGCTTCTTGCGCCTACCGGCGGCAGGCAGCAGTCTGAACTGCTTGGCATCATCATCGAGCGCGAACTTGACATCCTGTCGGCGTCTGGTTCACTGCCGCCGATGCCGCGTGAGTTACTGGACGCTGGCGGAATGATCGACATTGAATACACCAGCCCGCTCGCGCAGGCCCAGCGTGCAGAGGAAGGCGTCGGCATCCTGCGGTCGCTTGAGGCAATGGCACCGCTGGCACAGATCAACCCGAGGGCGATGCGCAGGGTCAACCCGGACAAGACGATGCAGACGCTGTGGGAAATCAACGGCGCACCGCAGGATTGTCTCTACACAGACGAGGAGTTGGCGGACATGGACGAAGCCGAGAATCAGGCCGCCCAGGCTGCGCAGTTGCTTGAGGCTGCACCTGTCGCCGCATCTGCCGCCAAGACGATGGCCGAGGCTCGCAGTATCAGCCGCGATGCTGGGCCTGTGAGCATGGTTCAATGATAAGCAACCTTCGGACAACAATATCGAGGCTGATGCACCGGAATCGCGCCTATCGCCGGGCGCTGTTCGGTGACGACGGCGAGTTGAACGAGAACGGAAAGATCATCATGGCAGACCTGAAGAAGTTCTGTCGTGGTGGTCAGTCAACGACGATGGTGTCACCTATCAGCCGCACGGTTGACCCGATTGCATCTGCGCAGGCCGAGGGGCGGAGAGAGGTCTACGACCGCATTGTGCAAATGCTGCACCTACCTGACCGGGTGCTTGCAGAATTAGACGAAGAAGGTCAATAACCAAGGAGTTACACCATGTCAGAAGTAGCCCCCGCCGATGGCGGCAAAGGCGCAGCAGAACTCGCTGCGCCCTCACCGGCAGCAGCACCAGTACCAGCAAACAACCCCGCACCGACCGATTGGACTGCAAACCTTGCCGAAGAAGAGCGCGGCTGGTTGCAGAACAAGGGATGGGACACACCAGACAAAGCCGTTCGCGGCTATCGTGAACTTGAGAAACTGCGCGGCGTACCTGCCGACCGTCTGCTCAAGTTGCCAGAGAAGTCAGACGACCCGGAATGGGCTGGCATCTACGCCAAGCTGGGCCGCCCGGAGAAGCCTGAAGAGTACGGCATTGATACAGGCGACAAGGACTATGACGCCCGCATCACCGAGACAATGCACAAGCATGGCGTCAGCAAGGCCGCTGCTCAGGCCATCGAGTCAGAGCGCACGGCAATCCTGACCGCCAAGAACGAGGCCGCGCAGAAGGCATGGGAGGTTGCCGACGGCCAAGAAGTCGACTCGCTGAAATCCGAATGGGGCGCTGGCTATGACGCCAACGTAGAGCTGGGCCGGCGATTCGCAAAGCAGATGGGTTTGACGCCAGAAGAACTTGGCCGGATGAATACCGCGCTGGGTTCCAAAGGGTTGCTCAAGTTCATGGCGACGGCAGGCAAGAGTATCGGTGAACATGAGTTCGCCGGGAAAGCTGGCGGCACTCGTTTCGGGATGACGCCGGAAGCGGCCAAGTCTCGGATGGCCGAACTGAAAGGCGACCCGGAATGGACAAACAAGTATCTGTCCGGTAACGCTGACGCAAAGGCCGAGATGGCGCGACTCGTTGCATACGCGAACGGCGTGCATCCTGGTTGAGTGAAAGTGCGGCGGCTGTTGCATTGGTCGCCGCACTGCTTTAATCTTGCGGCAAGAGGACAACCGAAACGGCCCTCACTGTAATGCGCCCGGTCGAGCGAACCGACCAACTCAGCGGAACGGCCCCCGCATGGACAAGGCACAGACTGCTGGAAACCGATTTTCAATAATCCGTTTTCAGAGGCTTATGCCATGACTATCAATGCGATTGACCTTGCCAGTACCCACTTTACCACCAACCTTGATATGCTTCTTCAGCAGAAGGGCACCAAGCTGCGTCCGTATGTCTCCGAAGGTTCCTACGTCGGCCAAGCTGCCAACGTCGTTGACCAGATCGGTGCCATCGAGGCCATCAACGCTTCCGGTCGATTCGGCCCGAAAGCCCGCGTTGACGCCAGCGTTACCAAGCGTTGGGTCTACCCCGAGGACAAACTGATTCCGCAGTTGCTGGACAACCGCGACAAGCTGCGTTTGATTGTTGACCCGAAAAGCCAGTGGGCGCAAAACGCCAACGCCGGCATGGGTCGTGCGATTGACGACGTTATCCTGTCGGCCATGTTTGGCACATCCAAGACTGGCGTAGCAGGTGGAACCAGCACCACATTCGGCACCACTCTGTCTACTAGCGGCGGGCAGAATATCGCTGTTGGAACCGGCGCTGCCGCTGCAACAGGCCTGAACGTAGCGAAGCTGCGTGAAGTACGCCGTCAGGCGCTTGCCAATGAGATCGACCTTGACAGCGACCCGCTGTATATGGCGATCACGTCAAAGCAGGACGCCAACCTGTTGCAGGAAATCCAGATCACCAGCATGGACTTCAACGACCGCCCGGTCTTGAAGGACGGAAAAGTGATGTCTTTCCTCGGCATCCAGTTCATCCACATTGAGCGACTGACCACTGGCTCGTCTGATTCTGGTACTGCTCGTCAGTGCCCTGTCTGGTGCAAGTCTGGTCTGCATCTCGGCATGTGGAACGACATCAAGACGACCATCGCTCAACGGTATGACCTTGAAGGCAACCCGTGGGGATTGGACGTCGAGATGACGATTGGCGCAACCCGCACGCAGGAGAAGAAAGTTTTCCGCGTCTGGTGTGCCGAGTAAGCAATCGCAAGCGGGGGCTTCGGCCCCCGTCTTCAATGAATCTGGAGAACTGAAATGGCTGACGCAAACAGTGACGTGATTACAAACCTTGTGGCGGTGCCGAAAGTACTTAACGAGTCGATCAGTAATGGTCGAAAGATGGAGGCCATCGGTGTCGTTACCACGACTGCCGACCAGGCTGATGACTCAATCCTGCGCATGGTGCGCGTGCCGTCGAACTGCCGCGTGAGCGACATTCGCATTGCCGCCGCTGACGCCACGACTGCCGGCAAGGTGGACATCGGTGTTTATTACCCGTCTCATGTGAATGCCGGCGCGGTGGTTGACCGTGATGCCTTCGCTGCCGCGTTTGACCTGTCAGGCGGGCCGTTCTACTACTCGTCTGTTGTGTTTGTCGGCGCCGGCGTTGTGACGATTGCCGAAAGCGCCCAGCCGCTGTGGCAGGTTGCCGGTCTGTCGTCTGACCCTGGCGGTGAGCTGGAAATTGTTGCAACGGTTGAGACGCTGTTCAACGGTGGCCCGACATCCATCGGCCTGAAAGTCGATTACGTTGTGTAATTGAGCCGGGGGCTTCGGCCCCCTGTTCTGTGATTATCAGGAGCGGATATGGCTACCCAGTATTACGGTATCGAGAAAGGCCTGAACGTCGATCAGGTAACGACCGGATCATCCACGACCGGCAAGACGGTCGAGGTGACGGTTGACCTTGCTGACGGCGCAACCCGTGAGCAGGTGATGATTGCCATCGAGGCGATCAAGGTTTACATCGGCAAAAACATCTGGCCGCCGGCTTAATGCCGCAGGGGTGACCTGTGGCGTCTGACGTTGAAATCGTCAATCGCGCCCTGACTAAACTCGGGGCCGAACGAATCCTATCGCTGACAGATGACGTGAAAAATGCTCGCGTCATGAACAGCATGTTTGTGTCTGTTCGTGATGCTGAATTGCGTCGGCATAACTGGAACTTTGCTGTCAAGCGGGCATCGCTGGCTGCGTCCACGACAGATCCTGATTGGGGATTCGACAACGCATTCCCGTTGCCGTCTGACTTTCTGCGACTGCTTGATATTGATGGCAGTTGGAGTGCGGTTGGCCTTGACGATTACATTGGCCGCGATAACGCCATCTTTCGGATTGAGACGGTTGGCGACGACAACATCAAGTGCATTGTCACTGACCTGTCGGCTCCTTTGCTGATTCGCTACACACGTCGAGTGACTGACGCGAACCTGATGGATTCGGCCTACATCGAGGCGCTTGCCTGTCGTCTGGCCGCTGAGGGCTGCGAGTCCATCACACAATCGAACAGCAAGCGCGACCTTGCAATGCGGGAATACAACGACGCCATTAGTTCCGCCATCCTTGCCAACGCAATCGAGAATCCTCCATCGGCGCTTGCCGACGACTCTTGGGTTATGTCGAGGCTGTAATGGCAAAGGCATCTCCGTCGATTGGCAGTTTCAATTCCGGCCAACTCTCTCCGCTTGTTGATGCGCGGACTGACAAGGATTGGTATCGGTCTGGCTGCAAGAAATTGCAGAACTTTATCCCGCTGGTGCAAGGCCCGGCGATGCGCGACCCCGGCACAAAGTACGTTGCTGCGGTGAAGAACTCCGCGCACCAGACATGGCTTGGCCGGTTTGAGTTCTCTGCGTATGAGGCCTACGTCCTTGAGTTTGGGGATGGCTACATCCGGTTTTTTGACGCCAGACTGCAACTCAACATCTCTGCGCCGACTGCCTACAATGGTGGCACGGCCTACACCATTGGCGACCTGTTGTCATATTCAGGCGTGAACTACTACGTCAAGGCTGCGACCACTGGTAACGTGCCGCCGAATGCGACCTACTACTACCCACTGACCGGGACTATCTACGAGATACCGGCACCGTGGGCGGTTGCTGACCTGACCGGCGATGACGGCGAGTTCATGTTGGACATCGCGCAGAAGGGCGACCTGCTCTACATCACCCACAAGGCCGGCGATTACCAGCCGGTGAAGATCAGCCGATTCAGCGACACTCGTTGGGTTGTTGAGAATCTGGTGTCTGGCAGCATTCTGTCAGGCGGGCCGTTTCAGGACACAAATGAGGACACAAGTGTCACAGTCTATGCGTCGGCGGCGACCGGCAGTGTGACGCTGACAGCCAGCAGCGCGGTTTTTGCTGCCGGCCATGTTGGCGGCCTGTTCTATCTTGAGCGCAAACTGATTGACGCTATTACTGCATGGGAGCCGGGCAAGGCGATCAATACAAACGACGTGCGTAGGTCAAACGGCAAGAACTACATTGCTCTGAACTCGGCAACGACTGGTGTCACCCAGCCGAACCACACCGATGGCGCGCAGTACGATGGCAGCGCAGGAGTGCAGTGGGGATTCCTTGACCCAGGCTACGGAGTCTGCGTGATTACGGCGTTTTCGTCGCCAACATCAGTGACCGCCACCGTGTTGAGTCGCATTCCTGACGGCGCTGTTTTGGTTGGCAATGCATCGCACCGTTGGGCGCATGGCATGTTCAGTGCAGCAGAAGGATGGCCGACGCATGTTGCCTTCTTCCGCGAGCGACTGACATTCTGCAAAGATCAGACGGTTGTTGGTTCTGTGGCTGGCGAGTTTGAGAACTTCGCCAAGTTCAACGACAGCGGCGCGGTGACCATCGAGCAGTCATGGCAGGGTAAGATTGCCATAGGCCAGCCTGACTCCATCAAGTGGATGGCGGCGAGTCCCGGCGCGTTGCTGATCGGCACGACTGGTGCTGAATTGGCCTGCTCTGAATTGACGACCGTTGCCGCCTTCGGGCCTGGCAACATCAAGATTGAACACAAGACCTCGCACGGTAGCCGAGGCGTGACGCCTGAGCAGGTGGATGATTCGACAATGTTCGTGCAGCGGTCTGGCCGGATGCTTCGCGCCATGCGCGCCGGGCAAGATGGATTGCAGTCTGCGGATATGTCGGTTCGGAATGACCAGATCACGATTCCGCAGATCACCAGCATGACATTCCAACGAGAGCCGTGGTCTGTCGTGTGGTTCACACTGAAGGATGGCGCATTGCTTGGGCTGACCTACAACGAGGAACAGCAGGTTATTGGCTGGCACGCTCACACTGTAGGCGGCTCGTTTGGTTCTGGCGCTGCTGTTGTCGAGTCTGTTGCCTGCATTCCGTCGCCAACGAACGACCGCGACGACTTGTGGATGATCGTGAAGCGCACCATCAACGGCGCGACCAAGCGGTATGTCGAGGTTCTGATGCCTGAGTATCGGACTGGCGACGACGCCGATTCTGCGTTCTATGTGCGGTCAGGGCTTACTTACGATTTAACTCCGGCCACGACAATCAGCGGGCTTGACCACCTTGAAGGGCAGACAGTTGCTGTTTTGGCTGATGGTTCGACGCATCCAGATTGCGTTGTTACATCTGGGGCCATCACGCTGCAACGCTCGTCGTCTGTTGTGCATGTCGGCCTGCCGTACAGTTCTATCCTGCAAACCATGCGCCTTGAGGCTGGGGCTTCTGACGGAACCGCACAAGGCAAGATCAAGCGAATCAATCACGCCATTGTCCGGTTCTTCAACACTCTGGGCGCGAAAGCCGGGCCGACCGAATCGAAACTTGATACCATTCAATTCAGGTCTGGGTCTGACGATATGGATTCTGCGCCGCCTATCTTCACCGGGGACAAGCAGGTTCCATGGCCCGGCGATTATGAGACGGACGCGCATCTTGTCATTGTTCAAGACCAGCCGCTGCCGATGACGGTTGTCGGTATTTTCCCAAGCGTCGTGACGCAGGATAGGGGTTGATATGCTTGGCGCGCTGATGCTGTTGGGTGGTGGGGTTCAGGCCGCTGGCCAGTTGTTTGCTGGCGAGGCGAACGATGCCGCAGCAGAACAACAGGCCGCGCTGCTTCGTCAGAATGCCATCACGGTACGCAAGCAAGGCGTGCAGTCCGAGGAAGCATTGCGTCGGAAGCAGGCACAGTTCCTTGCAAACCAACGAACAGCGATGGTGCAGTCAGGATTTTCCGCAGTTACCGGAAGTAACAGAGATATAGCATATCAGTCAGAGTCGCTTGCCGAATTGGACGCGATGACCATGCGGTATGAGACAGAGATGCGGGCGCTTGGCATGACCATGCAGGCCGGTCAAGTTGAGGCGCAGGGCGAGGCGGACAAGTTTGCCAGCCGTATAGGTGCCGCCGGTTCTATCCTTTCCGCAGCCGGTAGTTACGGCATGATGTCTGGCACAAGGTTGGGAGCAATTAACTGATGGTCGGCATTGTCATTCAGCAGTATGAGCAGCAGCACACTCCGCAAGGGGCGATGCTGCCGACTGAGGTTGCGCGTCCTGGCGCTGCGATTGGTGAGGCCGTTGCCGGCTTTGGTCGCGCGGTGTCTGGCTTTGCCAATGACATGGATCAGATTGCCGACCGTAAGGCCAAGGTTGAGTCTGCCCGGCTGCTGGCCGAGGCTGAACTATCCCTGCAAGAAGGCTTGATGGCTGGTGCGGATGGCCTTGGCGAGACTGACCCGACCGGCTTTGCTGGCAAGTTCAATGAGGGCGCTGGCAAGGTGCGCGATAAGTTGCTGGAGAAGGCCGGCGATAACCCGCACCTTTCCGGCTACCTGAAACTTGGCTACGAGGAATTGCAGCGCAAGTCATTCATGGCTGCGATGAAGGTCGAGCGTGAGGCGACTGGCAAGTTTATTGTTCGGCAGGTAACTGATCTTGCTGATGCGAATGTGAAGTTGGTGATTGCAGACCCGTCGCGCGTTGGCGAATTGATTGCAAAGACGGCCGAGCAAATTGACGCGGTTGTCGGCGTCCCGGCTGAATGGCGTGTAGAAGCAAAAGGAAAGTCTGCCGCCGCGATAGCAGCAGGAGCAGTTGAATCGCTGACCAATACCGACCCGTTTCGTGCCGCTCAAATCCTGAAAGATCAAAAGCACATCATCACAGCGAGTTTGAGTGCCGATCAGTATTCTTCGCTTCTTCAGAAAGCGCAAGGCGCAGAGCAGGCAGCATGGGGCAATCATGCTGCTAGGCGCATTGAGCTTGGCGAGAAAAGCATGGATGAATTAAAAGCCGTAGAGAACGACCTTATCGCTGATGATGGAATGTACTCTGGCAAGATGAGGCCTGCGGATAACACCGCAATGCTCTCTCGTGTGCGAGCGGCAAAAGATCGGCTGACAGCGAAGTGGGAGCAGGCTTCTGTAAAACGTGACGCATCTGCAAAACGGGTTCTTGACCAGTACCAGCAGGTTTACAGTAGCGGATTCCCGGTCGGCGATGCTCTGCGTGAGCAGGCTCGGCAAGCAACAAAGGGAACTGAATATGAGCAGGCATTTGTCGATGCGATGGCGAATGAATCAGCCGTCGGAGAAATGCTAAAGAAGCCTGTTTCAGATCAGCAGTCATACATCGTGCAGCGCGAGCGCGAATTGCGCACCGGAAAAGTGAACGACCCGAAAGAGATCAGCCGATTCAATGCGGAAGTAACTGCGTTTCAGCGCAATATCAAAGCGATGGCAGAAACGCCGATGGAGTGGAATGAAACCCGCACAGGCGAATCCGTTCAGCGCATTTCAACGCATTTGCTTATTGATCCTGTCGGTAAAGACCTCGCCGATATAATGGCAGATCGCCTCGCTACACTAGACGCAACAAGCAGACAGTTTGGCGTCAATGTTAATTCTCCACTGTTCCGCGAAGAAGCTGACCAGTTGGGTGCTGTAATCAAAGCGCAAAGCCCGACAAAGAGGGCGGAAATGCTTGGGGCAATGGCGAAAGCTATTGATGACACAGAAGTATTCAAGGGTGCCGTGAGGCAGATGCTTGGCGACGACCCGCGCGCGTTTGCCGCTGGGCTTGCACACGGCATGAACCTGACTACATCAGAAGGCCGCAAGGTAGGCGAACTGATTGAGCAGGGCAGCGTCATTCTCAAAGACAAGTCAGTGATCGTGCCGAAGTCAGGCCAAAGCGACGACGGATCGCGAGCTGCGTTCAACGCCTACATCGGCGACGCGCTGCCGCTTGGGTCTGCTGACCGCGAAACCTACTACCAGTCAGCGCTGGCGGTGTACGCAAAGATCGCCGCTGACGAAGGAAAACTCGGTCGCGCACTCGATGAGAAAATGTTTCAGCGCGCATCGCGGATTGCCGTCGGCGGACTCGTTGAATATCGCGGCCAGTCATTTGTTCCGCCGCAATACGGCATGGACGAAGACAAGTTTGCCGATGCAATGAATGCGGCGCTGCTGCGGGCGGCGCAACAGAACGGCATCACGCCGAACAACCTTTTGCAGTCGCGCCTTGTTCCTGATGACGCGGTGCCAGGTCGTTATTTTGTGAAGCAGGATGCGTTCAATTTCCAGCGCGACAAGAACGGCAACGCGCTTTTCATTGAGGTGCGCTGATGGCCGGCTGGTTGAGTTCAAGTAACAACCCGACGTCTTCCGTTGCTGATGAGGCAGCCGCCAACCTTGGCCCGCTGAATGCGCCGCCGGATTTCCTTGATGGGTCTATCGAAGCTACCGGCGAAGGTGTCATGCGTGGCGGTGCAATGGTCGCGCGCACCGCAATGCTGGCTGGTTCGGTTGTTCCGCAGGCACTGGACCTGATCACGGCCGGCGACAATTTCAGCGGCAAGTCGCTCACGCAGCAATACTTCGAAGCGCTCGATCCAACGATCACGGACGCCGTTGATTACTGGCGCTCGGACGACCGCACCACCGGCACGGCCGGGCGCATTGTCGGCGGCATTGCTGAGTTCGCTCTGCCGATGATGCTTTCCGGCGGCAACCCACTGGCAACCGCTGCGGTCACCAGCGCGAATGTCACGGCGAACACGGGCGCTGATCTTGCCAACGACGGAGCAGCAGCAGTTGAGGCTGGCGGTGTTGCTGCGGTTCAAGGCGCGGCCAACCTGATAGGCTTCGGCATCGCCATGAAGGGCAAAACTGTATTGCAGCGAGCCGCGTTCGGTGCCGGCTCAAACGTCGCCATAAACATGCCTGCCGATGCAGCATCTGCCGCGATTCTGGACGGCGCTGATGCTGCTGCGAATTACGACCCATTCAGTGTTGAATCGCGCGCTATTGATCTGGTTGTCGGCGCGCTGTTCGGCGCAATGGCGAAGGGCGACATGCCGCGAACCGCCGACATCGATGCTGCGCAGACCGTCCACGGCGTCGCTCACGCGCAGTACGACAGCGCGCCGGGTAAGTTGTCCGGTGCTGCTGGCGCGCGCGCGCAGATGGACAACATGGATGCGTACCGGAAAGCCATTGTTGATGGCACAGATTTGCCGGAACCAAAGCGCGTCGATTTCAGCCCAGACCCGGTGCGCGAGCAGCAAAAGTCGCATGCCCGCCAGGCGTTCGATGAGGCCGACGGTCAGTTGCGAATGCAGTTCGGAGAGGAACCGGCGCAGCCCAGAACGAGGCCGCCCGTATTCGATGCGCCGCTCGACGCAGAAGCAGATGCCTCCGCGCCTCTGCGCAAGTTCGTGGACGAAAACCCAGATATGCCTGTGGCCGTCGTCGACGACCCAGATGCGCCAGATGGTCAGGCGCGCCGCATTACCGCCCGCGAAGCCTTCGACGAACTGGAAGCGCAACGCAAAACTGACGACGAACTTTCGCGCGGCTACGAGGCCGCTATTAACTGTTTCTTGCGGGGTGAGTGATGGCCGCTGACGGCAGCAAGGGTTGCAAGGGCGCAGTGTCGAAAGCCATCGGGCGCGATATTACCGACGAAGAGTTCGCGCGCGTATCCGGCGACATCGGCCAGACGCTGCGCATGCTCTGGACGACAGAGCGACCGAAGATGGCAACCCTGTCGAAGCCAGACCAGCAGCGGTATGCCGCGACGGTGGCAGCCAACAACCTGCGGGCTCAAGCCGCGCTCAAAGTGCGCCGGCTGGCCCTGTCGATTTCGCGCAACGCCGAGAACATGGCGTACCTCGAATCGCGCGGCATGACGTTCTCGGCATTCAACGACATCACCGCGTTCGGCGCATCGCTGGCCGGTGATGGGCCGGGCCGCGTGTCCGTCGAATCGCAGTCGCGTGCCACCGCCGAAATGGCGAAGTCTGAACTGATCGACCTGCTCGAAGGTGCCAACGGGAAATTCTTTGGATTCATCGAAAGCGGAGAGCAGGTTCGCGCGTTCACCCGCGCGCTGTTCGGTGAGAAGATCGACAACCCGGCGATGGTCAAGGCGGCCGCGTCGTGGCGCAAAGTCACGGACGGCCTGCGCGAGCGCTTCAATCGCGCTGGCGGCGACATCGGCAACCTTGGCGACCTGTGGCACCTCCCGCAGACGCACGACGCATGGCGCATTGCCAAGACAGGCGCTGACGCATGGGTTGAGAAGGTGCTGCCGAAACTTGACCGCCGACAGTACGTGAAGTCTGACGGCTCGATGATGGACGACGTTGAGGTGCGCGAATTCCTCAAGGAGTCCTACCGATCGATCACCACCGACGGAGCCAACAAGCGCGAGATCACCGGTGCGCCAAAAGGGAAAGGCTCGCGCGCCAACCGGCACGGAGAGGCCCGGGCGCTGTTCTTTAAGGACGGTGATGCTTATATGGATTACCAGCTCGAATTCGGCGGCCAGAACATCTACTCGGTGATGTTCAATCACATCGACACGCTGGCGAAGGACATCGCACTGCTCGAAACATTCGGCCCGAACGCCGAAGCCAATGCGCGGATGCTGCTGGATACGATCAAGCAGCGCGCCGACATGAAGGGGGACGCAGGTGTTACAGAGGGTATCAATGCAGCGCTGGCATACCGTGCCGGAGCGATATTCGACGACGTGGCTGGAATCGGTCAGGGGCCGGCATCTGCTGGCTGGGCTGGTCGGCTTGCTGCTGCTCGCTCATGGATGGTTGCAACCCGTCTCGGTTCCGCCGTTCTTTCGTCGATCACTGATCACGCGACCATTGTGCAGACAGCGCGCATGTGGAATCTGCCGGTGATGCAGGTCTATCGCAATTACTGGAAGGCGATGAACCCGGCGAACCCGCAGGAACTGGCATTCCTTCAGCGGCAAGGTCTCGCCATCAACGTGTTTGCATCGAGCATGGATAGATTCAGCGGCGAGTACGGCGGCATGGCGACGCACAAAGTAGCGAACGCTGTCATGCGTGCGTCCGGCCTGACCGCAATCACCGATGCCCGCAAGCGCGCATTCAGTGCCACGATGATGTCTGTGCTGGGAGATATGGTGAAGTCAAAGGCGTGGGATCAACTGGATGCCAATGACCTGAAACTGATGAAGGCAAAGGGCGTTACACCGGAAACCTACGACATCTGGCAACAAGCGAAACTCGCCGCCAGCCCTGACTATTCCGGCGGTCTTTTGTCTGGTCGGGCAATCTTGGAAATCGACGACGCAGCAGTCCCGCTAGAAGCGCGCGAGAAAGCAGCCACACAGCTGATGGCGATGATCCTCGAAGAGCAGAACATGGCTGTCATTGAGCCAGGATCACGAGAGCGAGCAACACTGTACGCAGGCACGAAGAAGGGAACAATCGGCGGCGAGATCGCGCGCGCCATCGGCCAGTTCAAGATGTTCCCGTTCGCCATGATGACGCGGCACTGGACGCGCGCGATGTCGATGCCAACAACCGGTGGCCGCGCTGCACAAATGGCGTCACTGTTCGCTATGTCCACAATTACAGGCGCGATGGCACTTGAAATCAAGGCATTGGTCGAAGGCAAAGACCCGCGCGCTATGTGGGAAGAGGACGATCCTGTGCGTATGACAAAAACGTGGGCCGCTGCTGCATTGCAAGGCGGCGCGCTCGGCATCTTCGGAGACTTCTTGCACAGCACAGAGAACCGTGGCGGTTCTGACTTCATGTCCACGATGGCCGGGCCGCTGCCTGGCATGGTTGGCGATGTCGCAAACCTAGGAATAAGCAATATGTCGAAAGCATCGATGGGCGAAGAAACCGATGTGCTTGCCGATTCCGTGCGAGTTGCCAAAGGACTGACGCCGGGCGCATCGCTCTGGTACGCGAAGGCCGCATTCAATAACCTGGTGTTCGGCCAACTTCAGGAAATGGCATCGCCCGGATACCTTGACCGAATGCGCCGAAGAACAGCACGCGAAACCGGACAGGATTACTGGTGGACGCCGGGCGAGTTTGCGCCGGAACGTGCGCCTGATTTGTCAGCGGCGACAGGTGAATGACTACCATCGACTATGCCCTTGGCATGGTAAGGGGCAGGTAAATTGGTTATCATTCGGGCAATTTCGGGGGCTTTGTAAATGACTGTTAGCAGCGAAACTTGGCGTCTTGAATATGCCGGCAACGGTGTAACGACGGCGTTCACGACCCCGCAATTCTTGGCCAATGCGGACATCAAGGTCTATCTTGTCGACGACTCTGACGGCTCGTCTGTCACTTGGGCGCTGACAACCGACTACACGCTGGCCGGCGCTGGGTCAGCGAGTGGCACGGTGACTGCAATCGTTGCCCCTGCTGCCGACTTCACGCTTGTCATTGTCTCCGACCCTGCCATCACGCAGGCGGTCGACTACGTTGAGAATGACCCGTTCCCTGCTGCCAGCCATGAGGGTGCGCTTGATAAGCTGACGCTGATTGTTCGTCGACTTGCTGGCCGCATCACACGGTCGTTGCAGTTGGCGGATTCAGACACAAGTGGAGCTAGCACTACGATGCCCGTTCCAGTTGCGCTTGAGGCGCTGCGTTGGAATGCAGCCGGAACCGCTATTGAGACGTTTAGCTACGGCGATGTTGCGCTTGCTACCCCAGGAGACAACACTGTATCGACGGCGAAGATAGTAAATAAAGCCGTCACGCTTGC